>Ga0164313_10002501_pt1 | contig 16425 bp, 12 predicted proteins | sample GuaBasSedimGuay4_FD_113735 | JGI IMG/M metagenome (GOLD analysis project Ga0164313, IMG submission 113735) | Subseafloor sediment microbial communities from Guaymas Basin, Gulf of California, Mexico - Guay4, Core 4569-4, 0-3 cm | ecosystem: Environmental > Aquatic > Marine > Hydrothermal vents...
GACATCGGACATCGAAGCTCACGGTCATGCCCCGTCCGTGTCAGATTCAAGTACCAAGAACCAGAGGCCAAGTACTCTGACTCCCATGGCGCCAGGGAACGTTTCAGACAAGGACCATTGGAATCAACGCTACACACAACGGCCGTGGCCGACGGACCCGTCGCCCTGGTTGGTCGAACACGCCGGACTCCTGGCAACCCCAGGCAGGGCACTCGACATCGCCGGAGGCACAGGACGCAACGCCATCTGGCTGGCAACCCTCGACTGGGATGTGACGATCACAGACGTGTCCAACGTCGCGATAGCCCTTGCTCAAGAGCGAGCACGGTCATGCAACGTCACCGTGAGCGTTGTGGAAACGGATCTGAGCGAAACGGCCCTTCCCCATGGCCACTGGGATGCGATCATGCTGTTTCACTACCTCGACCGGACTCTGTTCCCTGCATTCGTGAGCTCGCTACGCCCGGGTGGGATCCTGATCGGATCCCTTGCTACAACCAGGAACCTGGAACGCAACGATCGCCCGCCTCTGCCGTACCTCCTCGAGGAAGGAGAGCTACCCGGCCTCGTTGATGAGCTCGAGCTCATCGCATACGACGAATCCTGGGAGAGTGGGCATCACGATGCCAGGTTCGTCGCACGCAAGCCAGCAACGTTCACGGGGCCCGTTCGACGCGATCCTCCATCGTCGCTCCAAGCAACTGCCCTCTGAACTCGCCAGCATTGCGGACGAACAGCACCGTGGGCAGACCTTCAACGAGTGTGGCCATCCGACGCGTATACGCGGCCTCCTCGCCGGGGGCCGTTCCGCGCAGGCCAAGCAGCACGACATCAGCACTACGCGATCCTTCGTAGATGACATCGGCAACCGAGACGTTCTCGGGTTTGAGGATCACGTTGATGGTGGCATCGATGCGCGCTGCCGACGTCAACTGTTCAAGAAGTTCCTTGTTGACCTCGTAGACCATCTCGCTCGTTGCGATGGAGTTGATCACGATGTGCGCGTTCCTCCAGGTCGGATTGAGCGAAAGCAGGTGAGCGAACAACACCAACATATCGCCGTTCTGCTTGAGGCCTCCCCACCACACATGGATCTGGCGTGGGCCGTCATTCCACCCGCGTGGCACGGCACGGCAGATCACTGCAGACTTTCCGAGATACGAGAGGCGCTCGATGACCCTGAGGATCTCGGCCTGGCGTTGCTCACCGTCAGCCCACCCGAACATCACGGTGTTCGAGTGAATACCAGCGATCCCATTCGCCTGCGCTATCGAAACTGCGCCGTTCTCGAAGTCGTCGACGATCTCCACCTCAGGGAAACCGACAACGTCGAGAGCCCGGAGTTGCTCGGCAAGAGCAATCTCCTGCTCCGAGCGCTGGGAGCTCAAATCCTGGATCGTGCCGAGCACCAACTTGGATACCGTAAGTATCCCCCTGTCCTGAACGAGCCAGCCAGCGAACCGGGCAAGATCAGGGTCGCGGTCGAGGTCACCGGCGAATAGCAGGATGTTGGGTCTCCAGTTCCTCGGATCTGCAGGCATCTTCGACAACCGGATCACGGTGGAGCGAACAAGGGACATCATGGCCCCTCGGCGCAGATCTCCCCAAGGAGCGGTCATCGCCCGTCTCCGCATGAACACGTACACCCCGAACTCGAAAAGAAGCGCTATCACCAGGGCGATCGGGTTGATGAGGAACATCACATAGAAGCACGCGACAGCAGCCGCAAGCGAGACCCACCAGGGAATCCGGAACGTCGGCCTGTATGAGGGGTCACCGCTGAGCTGTTCAAGACCCGCTACAAAGTTGATCGTGCCATAGGTCGTGAGGAAGAACATCGTGAGGAGCGGTGCGATCGCATCGAGGTCGCCAAGAGCGACCGCCACAAGAGCCAGGGCCGTGCTCACCAGCAGCGGCACCCCCGGCCCGTCGATGGGTCCAAGCCTTCGCCCCAGAGGTGCAGGAAGCACGCGGTCGTCCACCATCGCCTCGAGGGTTCGCGGTGCTGCCAGGATGCTCCCGACGGCGGAGGCGAAAATGGCGCCCCACAAGCCCCACAGCACGAGGAATGACCACGAGCCCGCGATATCGAACCAGATCAGATTGTTTGAAACGAGTTCCTCCGGGGTGGCGGATGCCGCGAGAACGACGGGAACGATCATGTACACGACGAAGCCGGTGAGGACCGCCGCAATGGTCCCCCTCGGGATGGCACGGCTCGGACGCCTCAGATCGCCCGAGAGGCTTACACCTGCCATGATCCCCGTGACGGCAGGGAAAAAGACCGCGAACACAGCCCAGAAGTCTGCTCCCCCGTTGGCGCTCCCTCCCAGGGCGATCGTGTCAGCGGAAGATCCGGCCGCCCCAGCAATGAGCGCTACGAGGGACAGCACGATCCCTGCCATGATCGGGAGTTGGAGCTTGAGCGCGACACCGGCGCCCTTGGCGGCAAGCAGTGCAACGACAAGAACGGTGACAGCGGCTACCGGCCGCTGGGGCACGTTATCCCATACAACGCCCATGCTCTCGGCCAGGCCGAATGCGTACAACGTCACAGACAGGGTCATGGCGAGGTACAGCGGGATTCCAATGGCCGCTCCGACTTCGATCCCGAGGCTGCGAGAGATGATGTAATACCCACCGCCCGCACCGACCCTCATGTTCGTCGCGATGGCTGAGATCGAGAGCGCTGAGACGAACGTCACAGCATTCGCGATGACGACGATAACGAGAGCCCCCACCAGCCCGACGCTGCCCACAACCCAGCCCGTTCGCAGATACAGGATGACGCCAAGGATCGTGAGGATCGACGGCGTGAACACACCGATGAACGCACCGAGCTTCTGCTGCGCGGTGTTCATACCAAGGCTCTGCTTGACGGTTACCCAGATTCCCGACATGTCAGGCACGGTTGTCTCCTTACCCGTCCACACGGGTGAGACCACACCCTACATGCCATGCCTGCCATCGGCAGTTCGGGGATGAGATAGTGCTACCAAGACCGATGTCGTGAGGTATCGTTGAGGCAAGCGGCCGAGGAGGGCGCATCACGGCTCGGGGAAGCCAGATCCATATCGGTGGAGACGTCACAGGACAGGTTGCGATCGGCGACTTCGTGTACCAGGCGCACGCTCCAGGCGGAGTGATCAATCAGGTCGTCGTCACCGACCCCATCCGTGCACTTCCCCGCCCCGTCGATGTCCGTCCGCGCGCCCGCAGAGGCCAGGTCGAACGATCAGCAATTACCACCGAAATCACTGATGCGGTCGACCATGAACCGGTGCAGATCATCGCACGAGATGGTTGGGGGAAGACATCGGTCGTCGTTCAACTCGCGCACGACCCGAGCATCGAGCGATACACAGACGGCGTTGCCGTGATCTCAGGATGGGGGCTCCCCGTCGAGGACATCGAGCAGGCGATCTTCGATGCATTCTACGAATCAACACTGCCCGATACCGTGCACAAGGTGACACCCGGTCAGCTGAGGACCTCGCTTGGGGACATTGAAGCTGCCATCATCGTCGACGATCTTGACCTCCCACGCCAGCATGTCGAGCGGCTCATCGATGCCTCTGGCAGCAGCGCGTTCATCTCAAGTGCCTCAACACAGACCATGTGGTCTGACGGCCTGGTCCTCGACATCAAGGGACTGGACGACTCCGACGCTCTCTCGCTGTTCCAACAGCGTCTGGGCAGGGAGATCAGCGGCACCGAACTCGAGACAGTCGCAGCGTTCATCGCACACATCCGGGGTTATCCGATGGCGATCGTGGCGGCTGCATCTGCTGTTCGCAGGGGTGTCGTGTTGGCCGAGATGCTGCCACGCCTCCTGAGCGCGTCTGACCCGATCGTTGCCGTGCACGAAGAAATCGCGGCAACATTCTCCCTGGCAGAGACACGGCTTCTCTCCGTGCTTGGGGCGGTCCAGGGGGATCCGTTGCCACCTGAAGCTGTGGGGATTGTTGCGGGTGTCGACGACGCAGATGCTCTCCTTGAGGGACTCAAACGCGATGGCATCATCGAAGCTGCCTCACCGAGATACCGTCTCGCGCGCTCATCATCTGCTCTCATCGATATTCATGTCAATGGCCCATCCACGGCGAGGGGCCTGACGACATGGTGCGACACCGAAGCCGATCAGGGGCTCATCACAGCTGCCGCGCCTGCGATTGCATCGGCGATCCGACTGGCAACTCACGAGAACGACTACGAGGCTGCAATAGCGCTCGGACGCTCGGCTGATCAGGCCATATCGCTTTCGGGCCGATGGGGTGTCTGGGGCCAGGTGCTCGAAGCGACGAGGAAAGCAGCCGTTTCCGCTGCGGACCCCTTCGCACAAGGTTGGGCCCTCCACCAACTCGGCACTCGAGCCCTGGCAGAACAACGCAACGATGAAGCGCTGTCGATGCTGACAATGGCAGCCGACATCCGCAGACAGATCGGCGATCAGGCTGGCCTTGAGGTCACAGAACACAACCTCTCACTCCTCAATCCTCCTCCAGCTGTCGTGCCTCCGCAACCTCCACGCGCTGCGTCACCCTCCAGTGGCGGGATCCCGTGGTGGGCATGGACGATGATCGTGGTCGGACTGCTTGCGATCGCGGGGATCGTTGGGCTCATAGTCACGGATCAAGATCCCGATATCACGGTGGTGACCACGACCGCCCCAGGGAACGGAGAACTCGTGCCTACGCCTGGAACTATCGAGATCCTCGGCGTTCCCTCTGGCGGGTCGATCTCGAGTGAGTTGGAGTTGATGAACCTCGGTCCGGGTTCCGTTGAGATCAGGGATATCTCGATCGATGGACACGAGTCGATCACCGTTTCGAGTGAGTGTGATGCTCTCGGACCGAACGAGTCGTGCCTCGTGACAGTCCTGTTCAGTCCCAGCGAACCGGGCGAGGTTCAGGCTGCACTCTTTGTTGCACACTCAGGAGTCAACGGTTCACTCAACATCCCGGTCCTCGGTTTCGCCATCGACCCACCTGAAGCATTCGTATCCGTCGACCCGGTCAACCTCGTCTTCGGTGTGGTCGCTGTCGGGGAAGCAGCGTCCGGGTCGATAGAGATCACCAACTCTGGTGAGGTCGATGCCATCGTTGACAGCATCACAATCAATTCCGATCTGTTCGTACGCGACAACTCTCGAGAAGAGAACGACAGATGCGCATCACTATCACCAGGAGACTCGTGCTCCCTCGACATCCGCTTCATCGCCTCTGAGCCTGGCGTCTTCGGAGGAAGACTCCTCGTCAACCACAGCGGACAGAACCCGTCCCTGGAGATTCCACTGTCTGGCATCGTCTCTGAGTTGGCGAACCTGGTGATCAGCATCGTCGACCCCGGTTCCGCTGAGGTGATAGTTGCAAAGAAATTCGATGTCGACACTCCATCTGGTACCAGCACCTTCTGGAGGGCACCTGTCACGGTGAAGATCGAGAACCTGGGCCAAACGACGGTCACGGATCGATTCACATTTCGATTCGAACGTAGCACCGGTGACGATGTCATACTCTGGGACCCGGTGCCGGCTCCCGGGACTCACACGGGCGAGATCGAGTTCAATGGCTCGATCGCACCGGGAGAAACAGTCGAGGTCGCAACCGAAATCGGCTTGAGCACACTGGGATCCAGGGAACTGCTTCGCGCCAATGTGGACTCTTGTCTCGCAGAAGGTTCGCCAGTCATCCCACCTTGTCGTATCGTGGAGTCGAACGAGGGGGACAACCTGTCGGATCCTTTCCCGATCATGGCTCTGGCGGAGATCGAATGACAGACTCGAGCCAGTCCGGAATCCACATCAGTGGCGATGTCTCTGGCCAGGTAGCGATGGGATCGTCTGTCACGCAGTCCCAGTCAACGCCGGACGCTTCCACGACACCGGATGCTGCGACGATCCTCTTCTGGGCTGCGAACCCTGTCGATACGGCACCGCTTCAACTGGGCAACGAGGTTCGCACAATCGAGGAGAGATTGCGTGGGAGCGATCTCAGGGACCGCTTCGTCCTCGAGCAGCAGTGGGCTGTGCGCCCTGGCGACCTTGCGGAAGGACTGTTGCGCTACACACCACAGATCGTTCACTTCTCTGGTCACGGGAACGAGTCCGGGGATCTCGTCATGAGAGGAGACGACGGAAGCTCACAGCCGGTCTCCAACACTGCGCTGGCTGACCTCTTCGCCATTGCGGGCGACAGTGTTCGCTGCGTGGTATTCAACTCCTGCTTCTCACAGGCCCAGGCCGAAGCCGTCGCACAGCACGTTGACTGTGTCGTCGGCACGTCACGAGCGATCGAGGACGATGCAGCCGTGCGGTTCGCGGCCGGCTTCTACAGGGCGCTCGGCTACGGGCGAAGCGTCGCAACCGCGTTCGACCTTGGATGCAACGAAATCGACCTCGCATCGATCGCGGGCGCTGACATCCCCCAACTCATCACCCGCCCCGACATCGACCCCTCAACCGTGACCTTCTAGGGCTTTGGCGTACACCAGGTGCGTATTCGGTCCTGGTGTACGCCAAAGCCCTAGATTTGGGGCCCACTCGCAGGGTCTTCACGGGTGTGCACATCCTTCCGTTCTACATGCCCTTCGACGGGGCCGATGCAGGGTTCGATCCGATCGACCACCGATCGGTCGACCCGCGGCTCGGAGACTGGGATAATGTGGACAACGTTCACGCCTGACCAGATAGATCTTGATGTCCGTGATCCCAGAGCACGAAGGTATCTCGGCGATGTGCTCGACAGGCTCACGTCTGCGGGAGTGAGCCAGGTTCGCCTCGACGCGATCGGCTATGCGGTCAAGACAGCCGGCACCTCGTGCTTCATGACACCCGACACGTACCGATTCATCGACGAGATCAACATGGCGAAGCGAACAGACAGGCTCTACGACTTCGCCCTGCCACCGCTCGGCCTCCACGCCCTGTATTCGGGATCGGGATCATCGACGCCGGACCGGATGGAGATCGGGCTGGTCTCCTCTCCAGCACCGAGATCGACGAACTCGTTGAAGGTATCCACGGGGCCACGAACGGCGAGAGCAGCCTCGCTACCGGCACGGCCGCGTCCAACCTCGATTTGTACCAGGTCAATGCCACGTTCTTCTCGGCTCTGGGATGCGACGACAACCGGTATCTCATCGCACGGCTGATTCAGTTTCTCTCGCCCGGAATTCCACAGGTGTACTACGCCGGCCTGCTCGCCGCCAGCAACGACATGGGCCTGCTCGAGGAGACAGGCGTTGGCAGGGACATCAACCGGCCACATTTCACGGCGAGTCAGATCGCAACCGAGATGCAAAGACCCGTGGTTCGCCATCTCGTGAACATGGCCCGATTCCGTAACACCCATCCAGCGTTCGATGGCACATTCCATCTTGGCATGGGCCCCGAGGCCGAACTCCGCCTTGAGTGGATCGCCCAATCGGCATCGATCAAGGCTCGCATCGACCTCGCGACTCGGACGTTCTCCATCGATGAGACCCACGGGAGCACACACCGCACCATCACCGACTGGAGCAACTTGTGACCTATGTGTCGAGTGCGGCGAGGCTGTGGAACGATTCGCGCAGTGACGGGTAGAGATCGCGGTAGATGTCGTACGCATCGCCATAGATTCCAACGTCCTCACCAGGTTCAACCGCCGGCCCAACCTCCACAGCTGTCGCACATGCCTCACTCACCGAACTGAACGCCCCCATACCGGTCGCTGCGAGCAGCGCTGCCCCGTGGGCCGCGCCCTCCGAGGTTCCCACAACCCGAACGGGCATACCCGTCACATCCGCAATGATCTGGAGCCAGGTATCGCTCTGCGTTCCACCGCCCGAGATCCTGACCTCGCCAAGGGGTGCCATCGACGCAATGAGTTCAACGGAGTCCTTGAGGCCAAAAGCGACACCTTCCATTACTGACCGTGCCATGTGTCCGACATCGTGGCGAAGGGTGAGGCCGACGAAAGCCCCCCGTGCGAGCGGGTCCGGATACGGAGTGCGTTCCCCGGACAGATACGGTGCGAACAGCAGGCCATTCGCACCGGCACGCACAGACGATGCTGCCTCGTCAAGTGACCGATAGCTCGTGCCAGGCGCGACAGTATCCCTGAACCACCGAAGGCTCCCCGCGGCGGACAGCATCACGCCCATGAGGTGCCACATGTCGGGGACCGCGTGGCAGAAAGCATGAAGCCTCCCCTCAGGTTCTACCGCCGGGTAGTCGGTCGAAGCGAATACGACTCCGCTCGTACCGAGACTCATCGCGATGACTCCCGGAGTTACCGCGCCGACTCCGACGGCGTTGGCAGCCTGGTCTCCCCCACCGGCAACAACGGGAGTTCCCGGCAGTAGTCCCGTCGCAGCTGCGGCTTCTTCGGTGAGGCCACCCGTCACTGCGGGACCCTCGAACGTTGGAGGTAGCCACGATTCATCGATCGCCAGTTGTCGCACGATCTCGGGCGACCAGTCACGTTCGGCAAGGTCGAAAAGGATCGTCCCCGAACCGCCAGCTTTGTCGACCGCATACTCGCCTGTGAGCCGGTAGCGAACATAGTCCTTGGGCAGGAGGACATGAGCGACCTTCTCGTAAACGTCCGGTTCATGTTTCGCTACCCAGAGAGCCTTGGGTGCCGTGAATCCTGTGAGGGCGTCGTTGCCCGTGACCGATATGAGGCGCTCACGCCCAACGCGCTCCCTGATCTCATCGCACTCCGTCTGAGTCCTCTGGTCGTTCCAAAGGATCGAAGGTCGCAGCACGTCACCTGCGTGGTCGACAAGGACGAGGCCGTGCATCTGTCCTGTCATACCCACGGCTCCAACCGCCGACCCATCGATCCCGGCATGAGCGAGCGCTTGCCTGATCGAATCAACGGTTCCAAGCCACCAAGATTCGGGCGATTGTTCGGCCCACAGCGGCTTGGGCGTGTCGAATCCATATTCGGAGCGACCGATCGACACAACGCGGCCATCGGCGTCCATCAAGAGTGCCTTCGTAGCTGTTGTCGACGAGTCGATCCCGAGGTAGTAGCTCACAGTTCTATCCCTTTCGGTGTTTTCGGCAGCGACGCAAGGATCTCATCGAGGGGTTGACCGTCCATCTGGCGGAGTTGCCATACCTCGCGGTGGACAACACCCGATTCAGGGCCAAGCACGACGAGCGGTCCAAGTGTTTCGAGTTCGATGAAGCGTTCATCGCGGTAGCACTGAACTGATGCTCCGAAGTCTGAATACTGAGTGCCTTCGTCGTGCAACGGCGACCATTTGACGAACAGTTCATCGCCGAGGGCATACGCCAGCCATCCGCGGGTATTCGGTGTGCCGATCTTGGTCTTGACGTCACTATCGGTCGCATGAACGATGATGTAATCGGAGGCGAACTCGATCTCTTCCGAAGCGAGGTCTGTGTACGGCCAGATCACAAGACGCCTGCTGGGCAGTACAGCGTCCGTATCGAAAGGGTCGAGCCGTTCCGGCAGGACAGCCACACCACCGGGCGTGAGTTGCGTGATCGCCCATGGAGCAAGCTGGATGGCATGGGCCCCGAGATTCTCGAGATGGTGGTCCACGATCGTGTATGACCCCTGCTGGGAGATCGAGAGCGTCTTGACGATCCCGTCGAGGTCGGCTTCACCCTTCACCGCAACGCGGTCCTCGGTCGCCGTGATCTCCACGGGTACTGCGTCGGGGTGGTATGTCGAAGCTGGAACCTCTGGGGACCGCCACAACCGGTGTCCACCAAGGAATTCGAAGATGCCCGCATCGGGATGGGACAGAACCGTATTTGGCAGCGACGCGAACAGTTGCGGACCGTGTTTGCGTGAGTAGCCAACAATTCGGGGTCCGGCTTGTGTCGCGACGCTGATCTCGACGGGACCGAACTCGAACGTTCGTGCGTCGGTGCTCATCGCTTGTGGGTTCGCTGTCACATGATCTCGATTGTCGCGTTCAGGAATTGGCTCAACCCTGACCCCGGCATACTGTAGGGGTACACAAGCTCACATGACGCGGAGGGCGGCACCATGCCAGAATTCTTCACCGGTATAGAAAAGGTTCGTTACGAAGGTCCCGACTCGGATAACCCCTTCGCTTTCCACTTCTACGATGCCGACGAAATCGTCCTGGGAAAGCGAATGGAGGACCAGCTTCGCATAGCCGTGTGCTACTGGCACTCCTTCACGTGGCCAGGCAGCGACGTGTTCGGCGCTGGCACATTCGATCGCCCTTGGCTTGACCCTTCTATGGAACCTCTCGCTGCCGCACGGCTCAAGATGGACGCTGCGTTCGAGTTCTTCGCGAAACTCGGCGCTCCATTCTGGACGTTCCACGACGCGGACATCGCCCCCGAGGGTGACACCTTTGCTGAGAGTCGCTCCAATCTCGACACGATGGTTTCCTACAGCCAGGACAAGATGCAAGAGACCGGGGTCCGACTCCTGTGGGGCACGTCGAACGTGTTCAGCCACCCCCGATTCGCCGCAGGTGCCTCAACGAACCCTGATCCTGAGATATTCGCGTATGCTGCCGCAAAAGTGAAAAACGCGATGGACGCAACCCAGAGGCTCGGGGGCGTCAACTATGTGCTGTGGGGCGGCAGAGAAGGGTACGAGACGCTTCTCAACACGAAGATGGGACAAGAGGCCGATCAGCTCGCACGCTTCTTGCACATGGTTGTGGACTACAAGAAGTCGATCGGATTCGAGGGGACGCTGATGATCGAGCCGAAGCCCCAGGAGCCCACGAAACACCAGTACGACTACGACTCAGCAACGGTGCACGGGTTCCTCGAGCGGTACGACCTCCTCGGTGAAGTCTTTGTCAATATCGAGGCGAATCACGCCACACTTGCGGGCCACAGCTTCCAGCACGAGGTCGCGTACGCAATCGACAACGGCATCTTCGGCAGTATCGATGCCAACAGGGGAGATCCCCAGAACGGTTGGGACACCGATCAGTTCCCGAACTCGGTTGAGGAGCTCACGCCCATCCTCTACGAGATCCTCCGCAACGGCGGCCTCCGAAAGGGTGGATTCAACTTCGATACGAAGCTGCGTCGCCAATCAATGGACCGCCTCGATCTCTTCCACGGCCACATCGGGGGCATGGACACACTTGCGCTGGGATTGCTCGCTGCTGCAAGGCTCATCGAGAGTGGCGCTCTTGAAGCGGCCAGGGATGAACGGTATGCAGGGTGGTCCAAGGCACTCGGCGTTGACATCATGGAAGGGAACACCGACCTCGTGGGACTCGAAGAACGCGTTGCTTCAGGCGAACTCGACCCAACTCCTGTGTCAGGGCGCCAGGAAGAACTCGAGAACCTGATCAACAGGACGATATGGGGTTCAGCGTAGGAGGCAACATGTCCCCCTTTCAAGGGGGACGGCAGAGGAGCGCCAGCGACGATGCAGGGGGATCCGCGGTCCGGCGCGTGCCTGCCCGGATTCTTCGTCACTTCGTGTTCGCAGGCTCACGCGCCCCCCTAGCTCGAAGACTCGCTTGTCCCCCCTGAAGGGAGGACGGAAGTCGGCTGCAAGTCGCCTTTTGTGATCGTGATGAACTGGTTCGCGTCGACGGGCATCCATGGGCCTTCTTCCCCATCTGGCCAGATGGCCCGGACTTCTGCCTTCGAAGCCGGGCCGATACCAAAGTGGATCCAGCCAATTTGTCCACCGGCATGTCCGCCACCGACCGTCACTTCCCTGGTGACTGTTCTGTCTCCGATCCTGACTTCGATCCACGCGCCGACAGCGTCGCTGTTCGTTGCCGACTGAGCAAGTTCAACAGCGACCCAGTTGCCCATCTGGCGAGGCTCTTGCGGGGATCCCCAGCCGATGTTCCGCCATATCTTGACGTTCTCAACACGGTTCACCTCGACAAGATCAAGCATGCCATCGAGGTTCAGATCGACGAGGGCCGCGCCCCGTGTGCGGGCGAAGTGAACGGTGCCAGCTGCCTCCGCCGCCTCGATGAACGTACCGTCTGGTTGGCCTAGGAACAGGTTATTCGGGTCCATGGCCGCGAATTCTGGCATCGCATCGACGTTGCCTTTCGATACGTACAGATCCGTGAAGCTGTCGCTATTGACGTCTTGGAATTCAGGGTGCCATGCGGTCGAGGGCATCAGGTCGCCACCGGTGTAGGGCCTGTGCGCAAGAACGCCCCTGCGGATAGCGATATCTCCATAGTGGGGTTGCTCAGAACCATCGGTGAGGCTCTGTAGTTTGTTGTCGCCCTGGCTCGTGATGTACACCTCGGGATACCCGTCTCCTGTGACATCGTTGCTCGCCACACCCATGCCCCAGATCTGGAGCTTCTTCCACCCTTCGTCTCTGGTGTACAGCTTCGGCTGTTCACCATCGGTGATGTGCCAGAGTTGCTCCTCACCGTTGCGGTAGTAGTGCCTATCGTTGGCGACGCGCAGGTCCTGGCCACCCGAGCGGTTCCAGTCGGTGAAGAGCACAGAGAGCGTGCACCAGCTTGGGTCGAGCGGAATCACATCCGTGTATCCATCTTCGTCAGGGCGAACGAGCGCATTGGTCGAGCACTCTGTGGTTTGGTTGAGGTCGGCGTCGAGTGCGACGTAGTTTCCGAATGCCAGCGTGGGGAACGTGTGGTCGCCTTCCCACGTTGCACTAGCCGCCACTGTCCAGGCATCTCCCCCGTCGAAGTTCCAATCCTCGTTGGCGCGCTGAAACGTACAATCCCCCAGGCCGCGCAGAAGAACGTTCTCACCGAGGCGCAGAACGACAAGATCCGTGATCTCATCCGAGTCGATGTCGAGCGGGTAGGCGCCGGTTACGCCGGTGAGGTCCGTAACGGAACTCTGTACCGCATCGAACCTCAGCTGGCCGCCAACGACGCTTTCGTTGCGGTACAGGGCCGCAGGGCCCTCACCGCCGGCGAAGTAGAGATCTGGCTGTGCGTCGTTGTCACAATCAAATGCAGCAACTCCCCCACCAACGAAGTACCTCCAGTCCCCATCGTATGAGTGGACGATCCCCGCATCATCCGCCGCCTCGACGAACTGTGGAGATGCCATGGCCTCCGCTGGGGTAATCGACCGCTGACCCAACACGACGATGGCTGTGACCGCGAGGCCAACGGCGACGAGAACCGCCACGCCGCCAGCGATCCATCTACCCCTCGTCACCGGACGCTCCGAAGAATTCGAGGGCCTTTTCCCAGGCAGCGATGCCGATCTCGGCGCCCATAATTCGACCCTGGAAATCGTCTGCAGGCACGTGGATTCCGCCGTAAAGGCGAGAGATCCCTGCCTGGTCGGCTGCATCGCGATACGTTGCCCACTGCAGGGTCACTCCGTTGTCCGTCCCGGCCTCGAATTCGAGCGCGCCAGGGGCGATCTTCCACTCTCCAAGCCCACCGGGGAAGAACTCACTTCCTGTCATGGCCGTGAGCACCTCTGCCGATGCTCTCGAGAACGCACTGTGGCCGGACACGTAGCCAGCAAAAGCCGGTGTCACGAAAGTGGGCGCCTGGTATGGGATCCAATCGACAGCAAGAATCCAGTCGACACCACCGATCTCGGTCTCAGGATCTGCGGGATTTCCCGCATACGACAGGACAGCTATCTCGCCTTCGTGGCCAGCAAGACGTTCATGCCGCGCTCCAGGTTTCGTCGTTTCGTCGTTGACAACCTCGACCAGTCCGGGCGTGAGAGGAAGACCGTCCACGTGATAGGCGTCCGCGTTGGGATCGCTCGATTGGCCAAGGCCACCCATCCACCGGATCATCGATATCGGGCGCACGTAGTCGTAGTACCCCTTGGTGCCCCACGCCGCTATCGCAGCATCGTGGTTGGCCCCGTTGAGAGCCAGATACGTCTTGACATCCCATTCAAGGCGGGGTACCGGTTCGCCTACTCCCCCGATAAGGAGGTCGTCCCCGAGAGAATCGCCTATCTCGTTCACAAGCGTGTTCCAGTGGCCTGGGGGCGTCTCGGAGTTCGGGCCGTCGGCCCAGAACTCGGCGATCGAGCGCCCGAAGTCACCCTCGTTGACCAATACAGGCTCGTACGGTTCATCCGTTACTGGATTGAGCGAGTAGCCGGTGCCATCCTGGGTACCGAGGGGATTCGCACCAAGCGTCGCCGGAGAGACGTCGATCATCACACCGTCTCTCGGGTCAAGAATACTGCTGTAACCGATCACGTCCACGGCGGAATCCTTGAATTCCTGATCAGTCTCGGATCCGAGATACGGCGGGGGCCCCGGGTCGATGGGAACGCCAGACGACGTTGTCTCTGGCAGGGCGAACCCGGTCACATACCCCCAGAAGGGCCCGATGAACTCCTGGGTACCATTCTCAACCGCGATCCCATTCTGGGAGATCATCTCCTCGATCTGAAGCGGTTGCCACCGATTCGGATCGAGCATCACCGTGCCGGACGCGTCAACCGTCAGCGCTTCGTTGACAGGTTGGTAGTCGTCAGAGACGTACCCCTCGGCCTCGTTGGAACCGTCGCCGCTCCCTGCCTCCAGGATCACCTTCGCTATCCGGTTTCCCAGTGCAGCCGGAGTCTCTCCATCTGTTGAGGTCACGTCTATTGGATAGCAGAGGTCGGCCATGAGTTGGTCGAACTGAGGAATAGTGTCGCTCGCACCGATCGAGTCGATGTAGCGCGCCTCGAGGATCCTGTAGGCGGCATAGCTGATCGTCTCATCGCGAGCATCATCGATGTCTGCCGCTTCAGCGTCCTCGTTCACGAAGACTCCGACTGCACCTGCGTCATATGCCGCCCATGCATCCCACATCGCGCCTGACGTGTGGTACAGGTTCCGTGCATGCACCGTGGGCGCAGGAAGATCCCGCCGTACAGCATCAAGCAGCGCCTCGTTCCAATGCCGCGCAACCGACCACTGCGGGTTGTCGGCCATCGGGGGGCACGCGTCGTCATCTGAGACAAGGACGAACACACCGAGAGCCCCAACAAGGAGCATGACGCCAACAGCGACCGCGATCATCACCACTGGCAATGAACCTCTCTCCTTGGTCACCCGAACCTCCTGCTGGCCAACTCATTGCGGTGCTCGTCGGCGCACTGTCCACGAAACGCTCGATGGCTGCGATCCGGATGTCACGCCCACCGCTGCGATGACGTCAAGGGTACCCCCGTAGGGAAGTACCAAAAGTTGTAGCAATACGTCTATTCGCCTTATGCTTCAGATTGGTGCCGCACTCGCTGTGGCGCTATTCACACCAATCTGGAGGAACCATGAAACGTAGTATGAGAATTCTCATGCTTCTCGCGGCCTTCGCTCTGATCGTTGCTGCATGCAGCAGCTCAGACGATTCCGCGACAACAACACAAGCAGCATCAGGAACAGAGACAACCGTGGCGGCAGAAGACGCCCTCGTCGTCGGTGTTTCCTGGAACAACTACAACGAAGAACGTTGGGCCCAGTGGGATGAGCCTGCCATCAAGGCAGCCCTCGCAGACGCTGGCGCATCCTACATCTCCACCGATGCTGGGTCATCGGCAGAGCAGCAGGTCGCCGATGTCGAGAACCTGATCTCCCAGGGCGCAAATGCCTTGATCATCCTCGCCCAGGATGGCGTTGCGATCAAGCCAGCCGTTCAGGCCGCTATCGACCAGGGAATCCCTGTCATCGCATATGACCGTCTCATCGAAGACGAGAACGCGTTCTACATCACGTTCGACAACGTTGAGGTTGGCCGCATGCAGGCACGAGCGATCCTCGAGCAGGCGCCTGAGGGCAACTACGTGATGATCAAGGGCAACTCCGCCGACGCAAACGCTGACTTCCTTCGTGGCGGACAGCAAGAGGTCCTCCAGGCTGCGATCGACTCTGGTGCCATCACCATCGTCGGTGACTCCTACACGGACAACTGGGCTCCTGAAGTTGCTCAGACCAACATGGAACAGTTCCTCACGGAGAACGACAACAACATCCAGGCAGTCGTGGCGTCCAATGACGGCATGGCCGGTGGCGTTGTTGCCGCACTCGCAGCCCAGGGTCTTGACGGCAGCGTGCCTGTCTCAGGCCAGGACGGCGACGGTGCTGCTCTGAACCGTGTTGCACTCGGAACACAGACAGTTGACGTGTGGAAGGACGCTCGCGTGCTCGGCACGACAGCCGGTCAGGTTGCCGCTCTGTTGGCAGCCGGTACCGCAATGGCTGACGTTCCAGCGATGATCGTGTTCGAGACCCCTGGTGGGAACATGATGAGCACGATTCTCCTGTCACCCCAGCCCATCACCCAGGAGAACCTTGACCTTGTCGTGACTGCTGGCTGGATCACCACCGACGACCTCTGCAAGGATGTCGAAGCTGGAAGCGTGTCCGTCTGTCCGTAAGGGCGTGACCTGAAGCTAGAAGCAAACAGAAAGGCCCCCGCAGCTCCGGCTGCGGGGGCCTTTCTGTTTCAGATGCCAGACGCCAGAGGCCAGAGGCCAGA
>Ga0164313_10002502_pt1 | contig 16419 bp, 16 predicted proteins | sample GuaBasSedimGuay4_FD_113735 | JGI IMG/M metagenome (GOLD analysis project Ga0164313, IMG submission 113735) | Subseafloor sediment microbial communities from Guaymas Basin, Gulf of California, Mexico - Guay4, Core 4569-4, 0-3 cm | ecosystem: Environmental > Aquatic > Marine > Hydrothermal vents...
CGGTCGACTATCGACTTATTAGCTCGGCAGAGTTCGCCGAGCAGGAACCCGCCAGTTTTGACGTGGTTACCTGCATGGAACTACTCGAGCATGTGCCTGACCCAGTCGCGGTAGTCACCGATTGCAGCAATCTGGTTAAGCCGGGAGGCTGGCTATTTTTTGCCACGCTGAATCGAACCCTAACTGCGTTTGTACAGGCCATCGTCGCTGCAGAGCACCTGCTTCAATTACTGCCCCGCGGCACGCATGATTACGCAAAGCTGATCCGTCCATCCGAACTTGCGCAGTGGTGCCGCTCGGCAGGACTTGAGGTAGTTCGCATTCGTGGGTTGGGCTACAACCCCATCACCCATGAGGCCTCGCTACGACAAAACTGCTCAGTCAACTACCTGCTTGCGGCCAAAAAACCACTAGATTGATAACGGTGGGTTCTCTATCGGCAAAACCTGATTGAACCTAACGACGGGCAAGACTAAACAGCCGAAAGAAATTATCGGTGGTCACTTCTGCCAGCTCCTGCACACTCATGTCTCGTAGTTCCGCGACAAACTCGGCAACGTCACGCACATAAGCGGGTTGATTAGTTTTGCCCCGCCAGGGCACAGGGGCAAGCCAGGGAGAGTCCGTCTCCACCAGTAGCGATTCCACCGGTATCTGCCGCGCTACCTGCTGCAGATCCGCAGCGCTGCGGAAGGTGACAATGCCCGAGAATGAGATCATAAACCCCATGTCAATGGCCCGCTTCGCCGAGTCAATGTCTTCGACATAACAGTGCATCACGCCACCAATTTCACTGGCCCGCTCACGATCAAGGACGGCCAACGTATCCGCAGCAGCGTCGCGCATATGAATGATCAGCGGTTTTTTCAGCTCGCGGGCAACCCCAACGTGAATCGCTAACTGGTCACGCTGCTGCTCGGCATTGTCACTGCGATAGTAATCCAGGCCGGTCTCGCCAACAGCTACCACGGCATCGGCAGCAGCCAGCGCTAATAGGTGCTCAGCACTAATTTCAGTATTGGCCACTTCATTGGGGTGAACACCCGCAGACGCAAAGACATTGTCGTATTGTTCGGCTAACTCGCGCACCGTATCTGCATTGGCCAGCCCAACGCACACACAAAGAAAATGGTGAATATCGCGCTCAGCTGCGCTTGCCAACAACTGATTAACACCCCCGAGCTCGGCGTCAACCAGGTCGAGATGACAGTGGGAATCAACAAACATCAGCGGTTACAACCAAATCAGGTGACACATCAAAAGGGCGACCCCGAAATCACATAGTGTGTGTCGGGCGATTGCTCTTCAACACACCTGCAAGGAGGGTTTCAATTTTATTGCGAACCTGCTTGTTGCCCTCTTCATCGGCTAATTGAATACCAATACCGGCAACTTTACCGCCCTGGGCGCCAGGGGGTGTAATCCAGATAATCTTGCCGGCAACCGGCATTTTTGCAGTTTCGCCGGGCAGGGTAAGCAACAGAAAGACCTCATCACCCAGGGCATAACTTTTTTTGGTTGGAATGAACAACCCACCACCAGATACATAACTCATATAAGAGCTATAGAGCTGCGCTTTGTCTTTAATCGCTAAAGACAATACTCCCGGACGCCCACTTCGACGCGGCTCCGGCTTTTCCTGCTCCTTTCCAGGCTCATCGACCTGTTCTATTTCTGTGCTTTCTTCTTCAGACATTTACTCTGCCAGCTCAGCAGGAACGCTTCCCACATTAACCTGTTGTTCAAGGGAATTCCCTGAGTTGCCACGTAGCCATCAAGCAACCTGGTCAGCTCAAAAACACCGGCTAAGTGTAACCGGTCTCTCTGCACCCGCAAATTATTTCCAAACACCTTTTCGTCTGCTTCACGCAGGCCAGCGTAACTACCAACAAGCGTACGAAGCCAGCCTTGTATAATCCCGGTTAGCCATGCACGATCATGCTTTTCCCAATCACCTGCAATCTGTAACAACGACCCCTGCCCGGCGGCTAACGCGGTCAATTGCTCAATCGGTTGCAGCCATTTTTGTAACTCACCGGACGTTAACAGATCCTGAGCATGCCTCGGTGCTCCATTAGTAAAAATCAACGCGCGCTCGCATTCATCGCGCGAATATTCATCTCCCAGCCACTCGATCACTTCAGTAATCGGCGGCGCTGGAAAATCAATCCGTTGACAGCGACTACGGATGGTCGCCAGCAAATTGAGCGGTCGCTCGCTAAGTAACAGCAGCAGAGTGTCTTCGGGAGGCTCTTCAAGCACCTTCAATAATGCATTCGCAGCTTCTTTATTCAGTGCGTCTGCCGGCATGATGATGACAATTTTCAAGCCACCGTAGTGGCTGGACTGTGTCAGCTTGTCGATTAGCTCACGTATCTGGTCGATAGTAATAACGGTACGGGCTGTTTTACGACTCCGCTCCCGAACCTGACAACGCTGCGGTGGATAGCTTTCAAACACTCGCCGCAGATCCGGTTCGGGGCTCAACACCATGCAGTCTGGATAACTACCACTGGCGTGCTGACGACAATGGCTACATTGGCCACAAGCAGCGCCGGCGGCCGTCGGCGAGCTGCACACTAGCATAGAGACCCAGGCTTGCAGAAACTCTTCCTTTCCGATTCCCGGTGGACCCACGAGCAACAAAGCATGTGGCAATTGGCCACTAGAATGCAGCGCCTGCATTCGCCTTAGAAGCCCCCCATTCCATGGATACTCTGCCGATTCAACGGTCAAAATAGTGGCTCAATCAGCGCCTGCGCCTGACAAAACACCTGTTCAACATTTTGGCTCGCATCCACGAGTTTCACTCGCCCGGGAAACTGCTCCATACGCCGCAAATAGGCTTCGCGAACCTGAGTGAAGAACGCCACTTTCTCCTGTTCAAATCGGTCGGGGAAGTTACGCCTGCCAGCGCGCTGCAAACCCTCTTCGACCGGCAAGTCGAACAGCAGGGTGAGATCAGGTTGCAGGTGGGGGTGTACCCACTGTTCAAGCTCCTCAATACGTTCAAAAGACAATCCCCGGCCTCCGCCCTGATAGGCGAAACTGGCGTCAGTAAATCGATCGCAAAGTACCCACTTTCCAGCTTCAAGCGCCGGTTGAATAATCTGCATAATATGCTGCGCCCGCGCTGCAAACATCATTAGCAGTTCACTTTCTGCTGCCAGGTTACCGGTATTCGGGTCGAGCAATACAGATCTGAGCATTTCACCTAGTGCGGTACCACCCGGTTCACGACTAATTACCAGGTCAACACCGCGACCCATTAACCAGTCAGCAATCGCTACTGCTGCAGTACTTTTACCGGCGCCCTCCGTACCCTCAAGCGTAATGAACTGTCCCTTGCTCACTTTATTCCCAACTGATAGCGCCTGACCGCTCGATTGTGCTCGGCAAGGGTCGTCGAAAACTTATGCCCACCTTTTCCCGTGGCAACAAAGTAGAGCGTCTCGTCACTTCGATCCGGATTCACAGCCGCACGAATTGAGGCTAGTCCGGGTAGGGCGATAGCCGTTGGCGGCAAACCACCATGCAGATAGCTGTTATAGGGGGTATCACGGCGCATATCCCGCCGACGCAGATCACCATCAAACTCTGTGCCCAGACCGTAGATAATCGTAGAGTCGGCCTGTAATCGCATGCCACGCTCCATGCGGCGATGGAAAACCCCGGAGATACGCCGCCGCTCACTCTCCGTACCACTTTCCTTCTCAATAATTGAAGCGAGGATAAGTGCAGCCTCTGGGGAGTCGATGGCCAACCCTTCAGCCCGGTCCTGCCAGGCGGAGTCCAGGTGAGACTGCATCGTTTCGTGAATCCGATTAAGCAGTGTCAAATCGGTAATTCCCGCGCTATAAAAATAGGTGTCTGGGAAAAAGTTACCTTCCGCCACCTCACCGGGCAGACCCATTTCCCGCATGATTTCACCAGGATCAAGATCCGCCGTGGTTACAACGATTCCCGCAGCGGAGTGAATTCTTTCTATCAATTGAGCAAAGGTATCGCCTTCGATGATGGTGAGCTGCTCTTTTATAGTATTACCGCTGGTCAGGGCTGCCAGTAATTGCGCCACAGTCTGACCGGGAATGAACTCGTATTCACCCGCCAGTATTCGATTTCCGCCACCTTGCAAACGGGCTAACAACAACAGCTGTTGCGGATTACTCAGTAGTCCGTTGTCACTGAACCGAGTGGCTAGCGTCGTTAGTGTGTCACCGCGTTGAACTAGATGATTTTGCGGTCTGTCCAAACGCAGAGCCGTGCCACCGAGCCAGGTTTCCAAATTTTCAATGACAAAACCTGCCAGCAGAATAAATACCAGCGTGACTAGTAGAAATACCCGACGGCGCAACAACTTGCTCCTTAACCAGGAGGACCGCTGGACCTGCCCCAGGTCAGCTACGTTTGAAAATTAATGTCGCGTTGGTCCCACCGAACCCAAACGAGTTACTCATGGCCACATCAATGCTAGTGTCGCGAGCGGTATGGGCAACAAAATCAAGATCACAACCCTCTTCGGGGTTATCAAGATTGATCGTTGGCGGGGCAACCCGATTTTTCAACGCCAGCGCAGTGTAAACCGCTTCAATACCGCCAGCAGCCCCGAGCAAATGACCAGTCATTGATTTGGTCGAACTCACTGCCAACCGATGGGCATGATCACCAAATGTCCGCTTTATCGCCTTTACCTCAACCACATCACCCGCCGGCGTAGAGGTGCCGTGGGCGTTGATATAGTCAACCTGATCCGGATTCAGGCCTGCATTTTTTAGTGCTAATTTCATACATCGGTAAGCACCATCACCATTTGGTTCTGGATTAGTCATGTGGTAAGCGTCACCACTGAGCCCGTATCCGACAATCTCGGCGTAGATACTTGCATCACGAGCTTTAGCATGCTCGTACTCTTCCAGCACCAGCACACCAGCACCATCGCTAAGCACAAAACCGTCACGATCCCGATCCCAGGGGCGACTGGCTCCCTGTGGGTCGTCGTTGCGGGTGGATAATGCTCGCGCCGCAGCAAACCCCCCAAGACCCGTTGCGCTAGTGGCTTTTTCTGCACCGCCAGCAACCATTACATCGGCATCACCATATTCGATCAGCCGGGCAGCGTCGCCAATACTATGGGTAGCTGAAGCGCAGGCCGACACCAGCGCAATATTTGGCCCCTGGAAACCCCAGGCAACCGAAACATTGCCGGAGACCATATTAATGATGTTACTGGGTACAAAAAATGGCGAAATTTTCCGCGGCCCGGATTTCAAAAATGCAGCATGGCCGCTTTCGATACCGGGCAGCCCACCAATCCCTGATCCAATAGCAACCCCGATGCGCTCAGCATCCGGCTCGGCATCGGTCAGGCCAGCATCGCGAATTGCCTGACTAGCAGCGGAAAACCCGTAGTGAATGAAGGTGTCCATTTTGCGCGCATCTTTTGCGCTCATGTATTCAGTAACATCAAACTCTTTTACAGAGCCGCCAAAACGGACACTGAAAGCACTTACATCAAATTCGGTAAGCGGTGCGATACCGCTAACACCGGCAGTGACGTTTTTCCAGTTCTCACCCACATCCAGGCCAATCGGAGAGACCATCCCGACACCGGTGATCACCACTCTGCGCTTACTCATCAAAAAGCTCTACAGGACGTTTCATATCACGTAGTCGAGAAACTTAGCCGGCATCTACACTTTGAATGTAATTAACAGCTTCCTGAACGGTGGTGATTTTTTCTGCCGCATCATCAGCAATTTCGCAATCGAATTCTTCTTCGAGTGCCATCACCAACTCGACGGTATCGAGTGAATCGGCGCCCAAATCATCAACAAACGATGCGTCTTTGGTGACTTCACTCTCGTTCACACCCAACTGCTCAATTACGATTTTCTGTACGCGTTCTTCGATGCTGCTGCTCATGATCAGGTTTTCTCCTTAGTGTTTAACAAAATGTCTGCCGAAAAAAAGATAACGACAGTAACTGCCCGATAGCCGACCCCAATGGATCAGCTTAAATACATTCCACCGTTCACGTGGATTGTCTGCCCGGTAATATAACCGGCGGCTGGCGAAGCCAAATAGGCCACGAGCCCGGCCACGTCGTCGGCTTTACCCAGCCGTCCCAGCGGAATCTCGCTGGCCAAATCCGCACGCTGCTCTTCACCAAGCGCATTGGTCATGTCCGTTTCAATAAATCCCGGTGCTACGGCATTCACGGTGATATTCCTGCTAGCCACCTCTCGAGCCAGCGAACGAGTCAGCCCGCCAAGGCCTGCTTTCGCTGCCGCATAGTTTACCTGCCCCGCATTGCCCATGCTCGCAACCACGGAACTCAGGTTGATAATTCTACCTTGGCGCGCTTTGATCATGCCACGTAAAAAGGCCTTTGTGACCCGATAGGTTCCACCCAGATTGGTGTCAATAACTTCTTCCCATTGGGGCTCTTTCATCACCATCAACAGGCCATCACGCGTAATGCCAGCGTTATTTACCAAAATGGTAACTGCGTCAAATTCATCACCAACGGCAGCGGCAAATTCGGCCACCGACTCAGCATCACCGATGTTCAGCACCTTCCCCAGGCCAGCTATTCCAGCTGCTTTAAAATCCTCTGAAATGCCCGCCGCACCCTGATCGCTGGTCGCTGTACCAATCACTGTGGCACCCGCTCGGCCCAACTGCATGGCGACCGCTTTCCCAATGCCGCGACTGGCGCCGGTAACGATGGCAGTCTGACCATTTAGTGAATCATTCATTTCAGGCAGGTTCCTTAACTGACTTTAAAAATTGACTACAGCGTGCCGCCTAACGCCTTCAGTTTAATTCGGCTGCAGCATCGCGCAATGAACTTTGATCAACCAATACACGATTTTCCAGATCCCGCGAAATCCGTCGGCCCAAACCAGCAAGTACTTTTCCAGGTCCGCACTCTACAACCACATGAATTTTTCTGGTCACCATTTTTTCCACTAGTTCAACCCATCTTACCGAACCGGTGATTTGACGTACCAAAGCACCCTTAATGGCTTCAGGGTCACTTTCAGTTGCGACATCAACGTTGTTCAACACCGCAATTTGCGGAGAATTAAACGTTACGTCAGCAAGTAATTTCGCCATTTCCTGCGCTGCTGGCGCCATTAATTCGCAATGAAAAGGTGCAGACACAGGGAGAGGAACAACTCGTTTAGCGCCCGCTTCAATGGCCAACTGACCCACCCGCTCGACCGCCGCCGAGGTACCTGCTATGACGGTCTGAACCGGCGAGTTGTAGTTGGCAATTTGAACGACACCAAGCTGGTCTACCTGCTCACAAAGTCCGGCGATCGATGCTGAATCCAAATTTAATATTGCCGCCATGGCACCCTCCCCCGCTGGCACAGCAGACTGCATGAATTCACCGCGCTTCCGGACCACCATCACTGCGGTAGAAAACTCAATCACTCCAGCACACACCAGCGCACTGTACTCACCGAGACTGTGCCCGGCCATTAGCTCCGGTTTTGATCCTCCCTGGGACAACCAGGCCCGCCAGGCGGCGACACCCGCCGTCAACAGCGCGGGCTGGGTGATAGCCGTTTGTTTTAACTCTTCCTCACTGCCAACGGTTATCAATTGCCACAGGTCAAACCCAAGCACTGCTGACGCTTCAGCGTAGGTCTCCTGAATAACGGGAAACGCTTCTGCCAGGTCATTTTGCATCCCAACTGACTGCGACCCCTGACCGGGGAATACAACTGCTAAAGACATAGATTCTACATACCTGTCAGGGAGTATTAATAGATCGCCAACGCGGAGCCCCAGGCAAACCCACCGCCAAACGCCTCCAGCAATATCAGCTGGCCACGCTGAATACGACCATCGCGGCAGGCTTCGTCCAAAGCCAGCGGTACGGATGCTGCCGAGGTATTTCCATGACGTTCAATGGTTTTAATCACCCGCTCGTCGGGCAACTGTAATCGTTTCGCCACTGCATCAATTATGCGAATGTTTGCCTGATGCGGAATCAGCCAGTCGACGTCGCTACGCTGCTTGTTATTCGCAGTCAGCGCCTCTTCGACCGACCCACCTAGCTCGCGTACGGCTACTTTAAAAACTTCGCTACCTTTCATCAACATATGTGGCGCCGGGTCTATGCCTTCATTGTAATCGGCACGAACCCAGCCCGGAACCTGGAGAAGATCTTTGTAGGATCCTTCAGCATGAAGATGGGTAGATAACACCCCTGGTTCGTCGCTAGCTTCAAGAATAACCGCCCCTGCACCGTCGGCAAAAATCACGCAGGTACCGCGATCCTGCCAATCAATCACCCGCGACATCGTTTCAGTCCCAACCACTAACGCACGCGTGGCCATTCCTGAACGAATAAAACTGTAGGCAGTACCGAATGCATAGATAAACCCGGCACAGGCAGCCTGCACATCGAACGCAGGACTACCATGAATACCCAGCCGCTCCTGCAAAAGGCACGCAGTACTGGGAAAAACCTTTTCCGGCGTGCAGGTTGCAACGACGATCAGGTCAATATCTTCAGCGCTATAACCACCTCGTTCCATCGCGGCCAATGCCGCCTTTTCGCCCAGATCAAGTGAAGTCTCATTATCCGCAGCGATATGCCGCTCTCGAATGCCAGTGCGTGCCACTATCCACTCATCGCTAGTATCAACCAGCTTCTCCAGCTCCGCATTGGTCATGATCCGTTCCGGCAGATAGCTACCGGTGCTGGCGATTCGGGAATGGATCATTATTGTGCCTGCTCCGCTAACAGCTGCAAAACTCGTTCGCCAATGAGCTCCGGAACGTTGCGACTGCTCACCGACAAGGCGGCTTCCAACGCAAAACCGAACGCTATTGAATCTGCTGAACCGTGACTCTTAATTACTGTGCCACGTAAACCAAGAAAACTTGCGCCGTTATAACGACGGTGATCAATACGGTCGCTAATTTTTTTCAACACCCCTTTAGCCACAACTGCGGCTAATTTACTGCCCATGCTACGGGTAAATTCTTCGCGCATAAAATGACTAATCATACGCGCAATCCCTTCGCTGGTTTTTAACGCTACATTACCAACAAAGCCGTCACAGACCACCACGTCAACGGTGCCTTCGTAAATGTCATTACCTTCAACATAGCCATAGTAATTTATATCGCAGGCGCGCAATTCTTCGGCCGCGAGTTGAACCAGCTCGTTGCCCTTCATCTCTTCTGAGCCGATATTGAGCAATGCAACGGTTGGGTTATCGACTCCACCTACAGCCTCTGCCAACACCGACCCCATCACCGCAAACTGCACAAGATGTTCGGGGCGGCATTCCGAATTTGCACCGAGATCAAGCATCACGGTACTGCCGGTCATCGATGGCAATGCCTGGACAATGGCCGGGCGTTCAATACCGGGCAACATTTTTAAAACAAACCGAGCTATCGCCATCAGTGCACCGGTATTGCCTGCACTCACACACGCATGAGCCTCGCCTGCTTTCACAAGGTCAAGCGCAATCCGCATTGATGAATCTTTTTTTGTGCGCATCGCCCGTGTCGGCGACTCATCCATGGTCACAACCTGGCTACAGTGGCGGATCTCCACACGGTTTTCCAACGAGGCGAAACTGTCAGGCAACTCAGCACGAATAGCCTCGTCGTCACCCACCAGAATCACCCCAGCATCCGGGTGACCTACCAGGAATTCCAGGGTCGCCGGAACCAACATCGCTGGCCCCCGGTCACCGCCCATCGCGTCAACCGCGATGATGGATTTCATTTACTCGGCCTTGTCGTTGTCCACAACTTTGCGTCCCCGGTAATAGCCGTTTGGGCTTATGTGGTGACGCAAATGAGTTTCTCCGGTAGTCGGTTCAATAGAGAGGGTCGGACCGGAAAGCGCATCGTGTGCTCGGCGCATTCCTCTCTTGGATGGGGTTTTACGATTCTTTTGAACGGCCATGCTGGCTCCTGATAAATAATAATTAAGTTAATCCTCAGCATTTTTAAGCTGAGAAAGTAGTTTAAATGGATTGGGTTTATCTGCGGCTACCGCTAATTCATTATGCCCATCAGGCTGCTGACATTTAGCCGGCTCGTGCAGGCAAATAGCTGGTAAGTTCACTAGTAGCTCGTCTTCTACAATCTGCGCCAGAGATAGTTGCCCATCACCTCCAAAAACCAGTGGTTCCCACTGGTCCGAAATATGGTTTGCTGCCGCGTCGTCCACTACAACCTGCAAGTGCACATCGCTATTAACCAACAACTCCACCGGCGTCAGGCATCGCTGACACTCAGCGAGGACCTGCGTCGACAGGGTTCCGGTTATTACCGGTAAGCCCTTGCCCATCATTGAAAAACTGAGTTCAACTTCAACGTCTGCAAACGGCGCCAACAACGCTTTCCGCAACCGATCCATACCAGCGATCGGCAAACAGCCACCAAGCATTTTACCCCGCTCACACAGCATCAATGGATCGATTAAATCGGGAAGACCAGTCGGCATAAGGGCGCGGATGATACGGACGCGCTACAGCACTGTCAAAGCGTTATCACTTACGCCAATCAACTTATCAACACGGCAACCTTAATTGAAAGACTAGAACGCCAAACCTCATTATTTGAATTCAAATTGAGAGGCCACCCCGAGCTTTGCCGCAATAGACTCACCCGCGGCTGCGCCCATGCGACGACTAAGCCGATCAAGATAGCTTTCACCGACGGTAAAATCGACAATTTCCTCGGCATTGACTATATCTCTGGCAACCTCGCCTAAACTCGCCAAGCCGTCAATAAGTCCGAGTTCAAGGCTCTGCTCCCCACTCCAAACCAAACCCGAGAACAGTTCCGGTTGGTCTTTTAAGCGCTCTCCTCTACCAGCTTTTACAACTTCTATAAACTGCTGATGGATATCATCCAGCATAGATTGAATATGAGTCACCGCGGCAACGTCGATGGGCGAAAAAGGATCCAAAGACCCTTTGTGCGCGCCGGCAGTTAACAAACGCCGCTCAATACCCAGCTTATCCAGCGTTTCGACAAAACCGAAGCCATTCATCAACACACCGATGGAACCAACAATACTGGCCTTATCAGCATAAATACGTTCACTGGCCGCGGCCACGTAGTAACCGCCCGAGGCGCAAATATCGTCAATTACGCTATAAAGTGGAATGTCGGGATATTTTTCGCGCAATCTCAATATCTCATCGTGCATCTGCCCGGCCTGCACCGGACTGCCACCTGGGCTATTAATTTCTAGCACTACGGCTACAGTATTCTTGTCGGCAAAAGCACTCCGGAGCCCTTTAATTACCGATTTGGCATCCGCATCGCCGCTACTGGTAATCACGCCTTCCAGGCGCACTACCGCAGTGTGTGGTCCCGTACCGCCACCAGAAAGATCCTTCGGAACCAACAGAACACCCAGCACAATCAAATAGCCGAGAAAGGCGAGCCGGAAGAAAATCGACCAGCGCCGGCTTCTACGCTGCTCAAGCAAAGCAGCTCCAGCGAGTCGGGTGAGCGCATCACGTTCCCAAGTTGCTTGGTTTGGTCCCAAATTCGGTTCATCGCTCATTTATTTACCTCTGATTGCATCTTCATAAACCCCACTAAACAGATACTGGTTTCCCCGTTCCTGCCAAAAAATCAAGCATCTCTACTGACCCCATACACCCCAGCGCACCTTCAGACAACAACTCATGGTGCTTCCCCGCACCAGAAGAAACCGCCACCGCCGCCACCCCAGCGTTTGAAGCCATTTGCATATCCATCACCCCATCACCAATCATCAACACCTCATTCAACTCCACGCCGGTATATTCGGCAAGCTCAAGCAACATCTGCGGATGCGGTTTTGAATGACATTCATCGACCGTTCTCGTTGCAACAAATCGACTCGTCAATCCGGATTCGGCCAACGCATGATCCAGCCCGCGCCGACTCTTACCAGTAGCCACTGTCAATAAATAGCCGAGGCGGTCAAGCTCATCTAACAGTTCGATGACCCCAGAAAAAAGCGTTACCTCACGATGACCTGGAGTTAAATAGTGCTGCCGGTATGCTTCTACCGTTGCGCTCAACAATTCGCCATCTGTATGTGGGAAAAGTTTCGCCACGGCCTCTGCCAATCCTAGCCCGATAATATTACGCACAGCATTGTCTGCGGGCAGGGGCAGCCCCACACTAGTAGCGGCGAGCTGCATGCAGTGAACAATAGTATCTATCGAATCGGCAAGCGTGCCATCCCAATCGAACACAACTGTCCGAACTGCCGATAACTGCTCGTGGTGATCATTAATCCAGCGCATCAATTACTCGTTGGAAGTTAGCTGAGGGCGGCGCACAGAACCGTGATATTTGCTCTTCACCGGGAAGCTGAAACTCCAGCGTTTCTGCATGCAAAAACAACCTCGGAGGTAGCCCTTTTGCCGCAGACTGTCCTTTTGACAGTTCACCATATTTTTGATCGCCGACTATCGGATGACCACTGCTAGCTGCATGCACTCGTATTTGGTGAGTTCGCCCAGTTTTAATATCAACCCGCATCAAGGTCGCCCCACTACCAACCTTTAAACGGTGAAAAAAACTCAGTGAGGGTTTACCCTGCGGGTCTGGTATCACTATCCGTTCGCCGCTACGCTCAATTTTACGCAACGCCAGATCAACCCTACCACCTTGCCAATCGCCTTCCACCAGCGCCAAATAGAATTTGGCTACTTTGCCGTTTCGCCAGAGCTCATGGAGCGCACGCAATGTACTTCGCTTCTTGGCGATTAACAGACAGCCTGACGTCTCTCGGTCCAGCCGATGCACCAGCTCGAGAAAACGTTCCTCGGGTCGCATCTTACGCAACATCTCGATTACACCAAAACTGAGCCCACTGCCGCCGTGAACGGCGACTCCCGCTGGTTTGTTGACGACTAATAATTCTTGGGATTCAAATATCACTGACTGACGCAGTCGGCCCATCAGATGATCCGGAACCGGGGCGTCTGGCACCACTGTATCGGACATTTTTGGTGGCAACCGAACCTCGTCACCCGCCAGCAACTTGTAGAGTGGCCGGGTACGCCTTCGGTTGATACGAATTTCACCGCGCCTGAGCAAATTATAAATATGGCTACGCGGCAAGTACTTAAACCGTCGCAGCAAATAATTATCGATACGCTGCCCAGCCTCATCGCTTTCAATCGTTAAAAACCTTCCACTAGCCATAAGCGATTAAATCGAAAGCCCAGGAATTTTTAAAGAACAACATGCGCACGCGTCCATTATTGTCATCGGTGGTGTCTAACTTTAAGCCGCTAAAACGGGCGCTGCCAGCCGACAATTGACTCGATAGTTTAATCGTAAACCGCAACTCTGTTGTGATGTTACAAATCAGTTACACTAACGCCAAAGCAGCACACTCTAAGCGTGATGCTCTAATCCAGACTTACACTATCTTGATTCTGGGTTCGATGGAGCAATGCCCATATTTAATGGAGGCTCCAACAGACTATATTCACGGGCTGCGTTAAACCTGCATACCGTTAAAAACCCATATTTGTGCCAGTAACACCTGGACATCGATCTAACTACATGACAATCACCATCTCACTCGTAGCACTCCTATTGCTGTTAGCCATTGCCAGCCGGCAATGGCCTGCAAACGAGCACCGCTCGAATGGCGCTGCAGGATGGTTTTTATCCCCTTTTTTTTATACTCGTCCGATTCCCTTCCCCCCAGACACACCACCTTTGCCCATTACGCCAAACAGCGTACGGCCACTGCGCGCTGCGCCACTGGAAGCATTTTACCAACGGGAATTGGAGCCATCCGTACAGGACTCCAACCATGAAAAGAATTTTACTCAACGCAACGCAAACCGAAGAAACCCGGGTTGCAATTGTCGATGGACAATATCTCTATGATCTTGATATCGAATCAGTCGCCCAAAACAAGCGCAAAAGCAACGTCTATAAGGGAACCGTCACCCGCGTAGAGGCTAGCCTTGAAGCTGCTTTTATCGATTACGGCGCTAACCGCCATGGTTTCTTACCGTTAAAAGAGATCGCCCGTAGCCTCTTCCCCGAAGGCGGCGGCAAACGCACCATTCAGCAGGCGCTGAAAGAAGGCCAGCAGCTCGTCGTTCAAGTCGAAAAAGAAGAACGCGGCAACAAGGGTGCAGCACTGACCACTCAGGTCAGCCTCGCCGGCCGTTATCTGGTATTAATGCCCCGCACTGAAGGTTCTGGCGGCATTTCCAGAAAGGTAGAATCGCGTGACCGCGATGAACTTCGCGAAACCATGAACGGGGTTGAAATACCGGCGGATATGAGCGCCATCGCCCGCACCATGGCATTGGGTCGTTCTGAGGAAGAGCTACAGTGGGACCTGAATTACCTGCTGGATCTGTGGAACTCTATCACCCAGGCTGCTGAAACTCGTCAGGCGCCTTTCCTTATCTATCAGGAAAGTAACATCGTTTCCCGAACGATTCGCGACCACCTGCGCAACGACGTTTCAGACGTCATCATCGACGATCCAGCAGTGTACGCCGAAGCGGTCGAGTTCATGCAGCAGTTAATGCCGCACAACCTCGAAAAGCTTAAGTTGTACGAAGATACCATTCCCCTCTTTACTCGGTATCAAATCGAAAGCCAGATTGAAACCGCCCACCAGCGAACCGTTACCTTACGCTCCGGCGGTAGCATCGTCATCGACCATACCGAAGCACTGACCAGCATCGACATCAACTCTGCCCGTGCTACTCAGGGATCAGACATCGAAGAAACCGCCTTTCGCACCAATATGGAAGCGGCAGAAGAAATCGCTCGGCAATTACGGCTACGCGATCTTGGCGGGTTGTTGGTCATTGACTTCATCGACATGAATTCCAACCGCAATCAGCGTGAAGTTGAAACCTGCCTGCGCGAGGCGACCAAAGCCGATCGGGCTCGCATCCAGATCGGCAAAATATCGAGATTCGGCCTGCTTGAAATGTCTCGTCAACGACTGGGCGCATCACTTCGAGAAACCAGCGCCATCAACTGCCCACGCTGCGACGGCCAGGGCACTATCCGCACGGTCGAATCACTGGCGTTGTACATCCTGCGACTCATCGAAGATGAAGCAAACAAAGAACGTACCGCAAGAATCAGCGTGCAGGTACCCGTTGCCGTCGCGACATTTTTGTTCAATGAAAAGCGGGACATCCTCGCCGACCTGGACAAAAGGTTAGGTATGCAGGCGCTAATTCTACCCAACCCAAACCTGGAAACCCCCCACTACGATATACAACGAACCCGAGTTCAGGACCTTAATAAGACACTAGCTGACACACCCAGTTTTGATCTTCCGATCATTGACGAAGAAACACATATAGAACAGCCTGGCAGCAAGCCTGTGGAACGACCTGCAGTAACGCCGGCCGTGCGCGTTTCACCGCCACAGCAAGAAGCCAAAAAAGAGAAGGGGGTGCTGGCAAAAATGTTCGGCTGGCTCGGGGGCCAAGAGAAAGTTGAACCCACCAACCCCACGCAACCCACCAAAAGCTCTAGACCCAACAAACGCCCACCCAGGAGCGGCGATAGCCGATCACGTAACCAGGATAACCGCGGCAGTTCAAAGCGGGGCGATTCACGTCGGTCACAAGGCAATAAACAGGACAATCAAAGTAATCGCCAAGGAGGAACCCGCAATACGCAGAACGACAAGAATGAGCCAGCAGAACAGCGCGAGGCGCGGCAGTCGACCAAAAAAGAAGAAGGACAACGAGAGTCTTCCAGATCATCCAACCGCCGGGGCAACAGAGGCGGTCGTGGCAACCGAAATAGTGGCGAAAGTCGCCAGACCGACGACAATAAAACTCGCCGGGTCGATAGTCCGACCAGTTCCCCAGAAGCGGCCGACAACTCTGTCCAACCGAAGCCGGATCAGGACCAAAAAGTGCAACGACCAGCATCACCTGAACCCTTCTCACCAAAGGTTTCAGGTAGTGACGAGCATTCCCGTTCACCTGCTAGCGAGAACCCGTCGCCGATTAGCGCGCCGTCTGCAACGTCAATAACTGCTGCCCCAACCACGCCAGCTAAGACCACAGAAACTCCACTCACGAGTGTGGCCTCAACCCCAGAACAACGCCCTCTGGATATCGCCACTAGCCCAAAACCCGATTCTGTGACTCGGTCTGCTCAGCTAGTAGCGGTCGAACCCACCAAGCAGAACAAGGCTCCTCCAATTACCGAGGAACCGGGTGCAACGGTCGCAAAGCCAACCAAACCCATCGCCGAGAAACCCGTAGCGATAAAAAGTAACAATGCTGATAGTGTTCACACGGCGAAAAAACCTGCGGAGAAGTTCAGCCCAAAGGTCTCAAAACCCATTGCAGGGCAAATTGAAACCAGGGAAACGGACAAGCAAGATGAGGTTTCCAAAACACCCGTGAG
>Ga0164313_10002503_pt1 | contig 16416 bp, 16 predicted proteins | sample GuaBasSedimGuay4_FD_113735 | JGI IMG/M metagenome (GOLD analysis project Ga0164313, IMG submission 113735) | Subseafloor sediment microbial communities from Guaymas Basin, Gulf of California, Mexico - Guay4, Core 4569-4, 0-3 cm | ecosystem: Environmental > Aquatic > Marine > Hydrothermal vents...
CAGATGCACCGGATCGTTCTACCGCGAGGGTTGCCCGGCATCGGCATTGTGTGGAGCACGTTGCGGAGCCGGGAGGTTGTGCCTGCACAATGCCGTGCCCGGCACGCCCCGGTGGAGGTTGGTTCCGGCGTGCTCGAGGGCGGTGTCGGCCACGGCCGCGGTCACGGCCACGGAAACGGACTCGGTTGCGGCTTTGGTGGCTACTTCGCCAGGATCCACTCCGTCAGACCCCTGAGTACCTGCTCGTCGGTGTGCGGGTAGGCCGGCATCCCGATGGGGTAGCGCTCCGCCATGTAGGCGAGCCGTGGGGTCACCGCTACAACCGCCTGCGGGTTCCGCAGATAGGTGATGAGCTCGTCTTCGGACCAGCGTTTGCCGATGTTTCTGAGAGTCGGAGCGGTGCGCTGGCCCTCGCGCTCGAGACCGTGGCACTTGGCACATTTGAGCGCCACATAGGCGACCTCGGGTGGTTTGCCCGTCAGATCGACTACATCCTGGTAGTACTTGTCCTCGCTCTGGCCGCATCCCATGACCACGGCGAAGAGCGCGCAGGTAACGACGATACCTATGCTGATGTTCTTCATGACTCCTCCTGCCGCTCTCTTCAATCACCGACCAGATGATCCACGTTGGCGGCGCAGATGAAATCGTTTTCGGAAAGGCCTCCGATGGAGTGGGTGGTGTAGGCCACCATGCAGGTGTCGTAACTCACCATCATTTCGGGGTGGTGATCCTCGCGGTGCGAAACCCACGCCACCGCGTTGACGAACGCCATGGTCTGGAAGTGGTCCTCGAACTCGAAGACCTTCGCCAGAACGCCGTCGTCGACCTCCCAGCCGGCGGTGTGGGAGATGAGATGTTCGAGTTCGTGTCCGCTTACGGGCGGGGTTCCCTCGGTGATTGGTTGGCAGGTTTTCATGAGCATCTGGTTGTCACACATAACGTCCCCTCCTGGCCCACATATCCTCACCACGCAACCCAGCGGAGAAGTACAGACCTCGGTAATGATACCGGATTTGGTTCCTTCTTGGGGCTTGCATTCTCACAATTTTAGTCTAGACTAAAAATATGTCTACAAGCCATGTGCCAAACGACGGGCGGAAGCCTGGAAGACAGGTTCTATCCCCGTCCCAGGAGGATTACCTCAAGCAGATCTTCCTACTCGGCGATGGGGTTGAGAGTGTGTCCACACGGGATCTGTCCGTGCGCCTCGAGGTCCGTCCGGCATCGGTGACCGGGATGGTCCAAAGACTCGCCGAACAGGAACTCGTGATCCATGAGCCGTATCGGGGCGTCAAGCTGACTGACGGTGGGCGTCGGGTGGCGCTCGAAATGCTCCGTCACCATCGTCTGCTTGAGACCTTTCTCGAACAGGTGTTGGGCTACGGTTGGGACGAGGTGCACGATGAGGCTGAAAGGCTCGAACACGTGATCTCGGAGCGCTTCGAGGCTCGGATCGCCGAGACCATGGGCCACCCTACCCGCGATCCACACGGTGACCCGATCCCGGACGCCGATCTGTGTCTCCCGCCGGCTACCAACGAGGTGAAGCTCACTCAGATAGCAATCGGCACAGGAGCAGAGCTGAGCAGAGTTGGGACCCAGGATCGGGACAGCCTCAAACTGTTGAGTAGGCTCGGGTTGGTACCGGGGGTTTTGGTTATGGTCGTGGAGACGACGGAGGCCGGAATCCAGGTCGCCATCGACGGTGAACGATTACTGCTCCCGTGCGAGCTCGCGGAGGAGCTTTGGTTTTTGGAGGATGCATGACAACGAAGGTACGAACACTCATCTCGGTTGGATTACTGGCCGCCGCCGTCGCCTGCGGTGGAGGTCGGCCGACAGGAGACACGGAAGGCCCCCTTCGCGTGGTGGCGACGACCTCCATCGTCGGTGATTTGGTCCGGTCCATCGGCGGTGACGTCATCGAGCTGGAAACCTTGATGGGCGCCGGGGTCGATCCCCACCTCTACAAACCGTCCGCGGGCGACGTCCGTGCCATGGCGTCGGCTCAGGTGGTGGTCTACAGCGGCCTCCATCTCGAGGGCAAGATGACCGAGGTTTTGGCCGAGATGGGCACTCGTGGGGTCGAGACCGTGGAGGTGGCGGCGTGTGTTCCCGCAGACTCGCTATTGACGGTTGCGGGTTATGACAATCTCCACGATCCGCACGTCTGGTTCGATGTGAGCCTCTGGCAGTACGCCGCGGCGTGTCTGCGGGACGCCTTGATTCGCATCGATCCCGAGAACGCCGAGGGCTTCCAGGAGCGCGGCGATGAGATGATCACCGAGTTTGCGAGCCTCGATGCCTGGGTGCGCGAGCGAGTAGCGACCCTGCCGGAAGATCGCCGGGTGTTGGTAACCGCGCACGACGCCTTCTCCTACTTCGGACGGGCCTACGGACTCGAGGTCCGTGGTCTTCTCGGGGTGAGTACGGCGGCAGAAGCCGGGACCGCCGATGTCCAGGCGCTGGCCGCTTTCATAGCCGATCGCGGCCTCCCTGCGGTCTTTGTCGAGTCCTCGGTGCCGCCGCGTTATATCGAGGCGCTGACCGAGGCGGTCATCGCCCGCGGGGGCGAGGTCACCATCGGCGGCAGCCTCTACTCTGACGCCCTGGGCAGCCCTGGTGGTCCGGCCGAGACCTATGTCGGGACGGTTCGCGCCAACGTCGACACCATTGTCGGTGCGTTGTCGAGGAGTGAACCGTGATTGATGACCGACGCTTCGCGTTGGAGGTCGAGGACCTGACCGTTGCCTACTCTGATCAGCCGGTGTTGTGGGACATTGATCTTGTTGTTCCGGCGGGCGACAAGATGGCCATCATCGGACCCAATGGGGCCGGCAAGAGCACCCTCATCAAGGCGGCGATGGGGTTGGTTCCAGCGGTCGCCGGTGAGGTCAGGGTCTTCGGCCGACCCTTCGCCAAGGGACGTGGTGAAATCGCTTACGTACCGCAGCGATCGGGTCTGGAGTGGGACTTTCCGACCGATGTGCTCGATGTGGTCACCATGGGCACCTATGGCAGCCTCGGCTGGTTTCGTCGCCCGGGCTTGGTGGAACGCGAACGTGCGCGGGCGGCCCTCGACGAGGTCACCATGGGAGCGTTCGAGCGGCGACCCATCGCCCAGCTCTCGGGCGGTCAGCAACAACGCGTGCTGCTCGCCCGGGCGCTGGTCCAGGAGGCGCCGATCCTGATGCTCGACGAGCCCTTCCAGGGTGTTGATGCTCCCACCGAACGGGCCATCGTCGCCGTGCTCGACCGGCTCTCCAACGAAGGCAAGACGGTGATCGTGGTTCACCACGACCTCCAAACAGTGCCCGAGTACTTCGACTCGGTCCTGCTGCTCAACGTACGCGCCATCGAATCGGGGCCGGTGGCTGATGTCTTCACCGAGGAGAACCTCCGTCTGACCTTTGGTGGTCGGGTCGGTGTGTTGGCTCAACTGGCCGCCGCGGAGACCGATCGTTGATAGATTTCTTCGGCGACTACACGCTGCGGGTCGTCGCCCTCGGTTCGGGGATCCTCGGCGCCGTGGCCGGGGCCCTTGGCTCCTTTGCATACTTACGGCGGCAGAGTCTGGTGGGTGACGCCCTGAGCCACGCCGCGCTTCCTGGCATCGCCATCGCCTTCCTGCTCACCGGGGGCAAGGCGCCGCTACCGATCATGATGGGCGCCGCCCTCGCAGGATGGGTTGCCACCCTTGCGGTCCGACTGGTCGTGCGCCGTAGCCGGGTGCCCTACGACTCGGCGCTGGGGATGTCTCTCGCTGTCTTCTTCGGTTTTGGGCTGGTGTTGCTGACCTTCATTCAAAAGCGACCCGACGCCGCGCAAGCGGGTCTCGATTCCTTCCTCTTCGGCCAGGCGGCGTCGCTTCTCCGCGAAGATGTGGTGGCCATGAGCATCCTCGGGGCGGCGTGCCTGATCTTGCTGGCAGTGCTGTGGAAGGAGTTCAAGCTGCTGAGCTTCGACACCGAGTTCGGTGAAAGTCTCGGTCGACCCATGCGACGGTTGGATGGACTCTTCACGCTATTACTTGTCGTGGCGGTGGTGATCGGTCTTCGGACCGTCGGTGTGGTGCTCATGTCGGCCATGGTGGTGGCGCCCGCTGCGGCAGCGCGCCAGCTGACCAATCGGCTCGCACCCATGGTCGTGATCGCGGCCGCCATCGGTGTCTTCTCCGGGGTCAGTGGCGCGATTCTCAGCTCGATCATCCCGCACCTGCCAACCGGACCAACCATCGTCCTCGTGCTGAGTACCGTTGTTGTCGTGTCACTGGTGTTCGCTCCGCGCCGTGGACTGCTCTGGCGGTGGATCCGCCTCGGTCGGTTGCAGCCGTCGGCGGCCCTCGATCCGGTCCTGATGCATCTCTATGCGCTGTCGCAGCAGCATCCTGATGAGCCTGATCATGGTCACCCAATGGCGGTGCTGCGTACCATGAGCCCGGTGGGCGCCGATATTGAGAGGGTGTTGGTTGATCTCCAGGCGCGGGGGCTGATCGAAGCCGTGGGTGAAGGACTCTGGGCGCCGACGCCCATCGGACGTCGTGAGGCCGAACGAAATATCGACCGCGCTGACGAGTTGCGCTCATGAGCGCCGAACTCGAGATTCTCGCCATCGCGGTGGTGACGGCCACTGCGGCTGCCCTCCCCGGTACATATTTGGTGCTTCGCAGGACAGCGATGGTCTCCGATGCCATTTCGCACGCCATCCTTCCGGGGATCGTCCTTGCGTTCTTTCTCACCCATGACCTCAACTCGCCGTTGCTGCTCATTGCCGCGGCCGCCACAGGCGTATTGACCGTCGTGCTCATCGAAGCTCTGATCCGCAGTCGGCTCGTTCCGGAGGATGCCTCCATCGGCATCGTGTTCCCGGCGCTCTTCAGTATCGGCGTGATCATGATTTCGCGAGGTGCTTCGGGTGTGCATCTCGACACCGATGCGGTGCTGCTCGGAGAGCTTGCTTTCGCGCCGTTTCACCGGCTCGCGGTGGGCGGGGTTGATCTCGGCCCGGCGGCGCTGTGGAGCATGGGCGCCATCCTGGTGGTCAACGCGGTGCTGATTCTTCTGGCTTGGAAGGAGCTCAAGCTCGCCACCGTCGATGCCTCCTTGGCGGCACTGCTCGGTTTCCAACCGGTGGTGGTCCATTACGGACTCATGACCATGGTCTCGGTGACCGCGGTGGGCGCATTCGACGCCGTCGGTTCGATTCTTGTGGTGGCGCTGATGATTGCGCCGCCGGCGACCGCGTATCTCCTGGCCGAGCGGCTCGGACCCATGATCGGTCTCGCCGTTGCGATCGCCGCCGCCGGCGCCACGTTGGGGTGGGCCGCGGCCTTGGCTATGGATGTTTCCATCGCCGGGTCCATTGCAACCGCGAGTGGGGTGGTTTTCGCAGTCGCCTTTCTCACGGCGCCGCAAAGAGGTCTGCTTGCCCAGGCGCGACGGCGATCGGGCCAGCGGCTCGATTTCGCGGTGCGGATGCTGCTCGTACACCTGCTCCACCACGAGGGAACGCCCGAGGCTGCCGAGGAGTGTCGGGAATCCGGGCTCCATCGCCACCTCGGATGGCGCGAAAAGTGGACCAAGAGAGTCGTCTCCAGGGCGAGACAGCGAGCGTTGGTGGACCGCAGCGGTGAACTCGTGCTGCCAACCGACGCCGGCCGCCAGGTGGCAGACGATGCCGTAATCGGATTCACTTGCTGACGGGAACGGCTATCCGTTCGTGGCCAGAACTGCGTACCATCGGTGCGATGCTCTTATCCAGCATCCAGCATCCAGCATCCAGCATCCAGCATCCAGCATCTGCTTCGGCGTACTCCTCCCTGAATGGCCTCTCGAGACCAGTCGGGATACAATGAGGGCTCAGGAGGACTGCATGCGTGTTATCGAAGGCAAATTGGATGCGAAAGGTCTGCGGTTCGGGCTCGTCGTGAGTAGGTTCAACGAGGCATTGACCTCGCGTCTCGAGTCGGGGGCGGTGGATTGTTTGGAACGCCATGGTGCATCGAGCGAGGACATCACCATCTACCGGGTTCCCGGAGCGTGGGAGATCCCCTTCGTCGCGAGTCGGCTCGCCGTATCCGGAAAGCACGACGCCGTAGTCTGCCTCGGTGCGTTGGTTCGTGGCGGAACCGCCCACTTCGATTTGATCGCCGCCGAGGTTGCCAAGGGCATTGCCCAAAGTGCCATGGGTTCGGGTGTTCCCATGACCTTCGGGGTCATTACCGCTGAAACGCTTGAACAGGCGGTCGAGCGAGCCGGCACGAAAATGGGCAACAAGGGATGGGAGGCCGCATTGGCGGCTGTCGAGATGGCGCGATTGTTCGAGGAGTTTGACGGGGGCGATGAGCCCGCATGATTGGGGTGCACTAGATGGGAATGCGCCGCCGCGCCCGAGAGCTCGCGTTGCAGCTGCTCTATCAACACGAACACACCGGGGCCGACCTCGACGTCATGCAAACAGATTTTGACGAGTGGACGGGTTCGAATGACGGCGTGCGTGATTTTGCCGATTTCCTCTTGCGAGGGACCCTGGCCAACTTGGAGAAGCTCGACGAGGAGCTTGCCCTTCAGACGGCTCACTGGCGTCTCGAACGACTTGCCGCCGTTGATCGTAATATCCTACGGCTGGCAATGTTCGAGCTGATGCACGACACCGACACTCCCCCGGCGGTGGTCATCGACGAAGCCATCGAGATCGCCAAGAAGTTTGGCGCCGAAGAGTCCGGGAGGTTTGTGAATGGTGTCCTCGACGGCTTCATCAAGAGGAGGATAGACGCCTCGTGAAGGCGAATATAATCGGTCTCGTCCTGATGTCGGCCATGGCGGTGAACGCCGACGAGGCCGTCTATCTCATGCGGGGGCCGGTCCTTCCAAGCCCCCATCAGGCGAACGGGTATGCCCTCGATATCCGCGACCGGGCTGATGGAAGCGTGGAGGTCCATGTGGAGACCTCGCTCAACCCCATCGGCTCTCACGGGTCATTTGACGAGGTCAGAGCCGGTGAGCGGCCGTTGATACCGAAAGGGTTCAAGCTCCCGCAGAGCCTGCGTTTGGATCTACGTCCGGAGATGGACGCCTGGGAGGCCGCGACCGTCGTGTTGGAGTGGGTATCCGACCACCTCTCACTTGTCGATGAAGACCGGCGCCCACAGGATGCCGTGTCGGTCTTGAATGGACGTGGAGGGCGATGCTCTGGGCTTGCCAACGCGACAGCAGCGTTGCTGCTGGCCGCCGGATTCGAAGCGCGAACCGTGAGTGGTCTGCTGATCACCGGGCGCGACGCCATACCCCATCGGTGGGTGGAGTGTCGACTGCCGGGGGCCGGTTGGGTCCCGACCGATCCAACCCTTGGTTGGTGGGCCATCACTCCCAGACACGTTGCTTTTGGCGATGCCGTCGACGATGTTCCGGAGATCGAAATTGTGAGCTCTTCAGCTGGCGAATTACACCGGCTGCCGCGGGAAGGAACGACTCTGGTTCGCCCAAACCTGGGCGCTGAACTCGTCTGCCGGCTCGGTAACTTGAACGACGACCGAAAGGCGGTCGCGTGGTTGTCGAGGGGGTCGGACCGTCGGCAGGCCGTGTTGGGCGCCGAGGTCCGCTTCGCCAGTCTGCTGCCGGGACGATGGCTGCTGGTGATCGAGCTCGAAGGCAAGATCGTGGAAAGGCGTCAACTCAACCTCCGTTCAGGAGTGGTTCACAGCTATGTCGTTCGTCTTCCATTGGTTGAGCCTGAGGAGGTCGGATCGTGAAACGGATTCTCTCTGGCAGTCTCACCCATCTCGCACCGCCTGCCCTCATGCGATTGCTGTCGGCAACGGCCACCAGTGGGGTGTTGGAACTGGTCACGGATGAAGGCTCATTCCGGATGGAGATCGATCACGGATGGACGGCGGTCCCCCCCCCAGATCAACTCGAAACCGCAAGCCGGGTCCTTTCGTGCGCCGAGGGAGCCTTCCGATTCGAGCCGGGTGACGCTTCACCCATCGAAGGTCCATCGTTGAGCCTCGGGGTGTTTGCCGATGCCGTTCGATCAGGGTTACGAGAATTCGAGAGCGGCCAGCTGACCGATATCGAGGTCGACCGGCTGGTGTCTGGCGAGATCGTCGAGCTCGCTCAATCGGCGACTCTCCCGAACATCCACCTCCTCCCTTCGAAACCGCCGGCCAACCCGCTGGACGATCTGTTGGAAGGCCTCGAAGACCAGGCGCCTCAGGATTTGCTGTTTGCACAGGTCGGGGTGGTGGCGCCGGATCCCCGCCTCTGGCGTGGCGCTGTGGAGAACGAGTGGAGGCGCCGCGGTTGGGAAGTTCGGCAGATCGGCAACCAAGAAGACGTTGATTTATCCGAACTTGACGTGCTGGTCGTGCACCAGGCCGCCGGCGTGTCTCGCAGCGGCAACGAAGAACGGTGGCTCGATCTGGTTCATCGCGCGCAGGAGACGAGGCCGCCGCTTCCGGTGGTGTGGACAGCGCCTCTCGGCGATCCTTCCTGGGTGCACGAGCTTGTCACGGCTGGTGTGACCTTCCTGCTCCCCGTTCCGCCCGGAGAAGGTGGCGAGATTCAGAGCCGATTCGTGGATGATCTGACCTTGGTCGTCGATCGCCAGCTGAGGTCCCTCCGTCCAGTCAGCCAACCGGTGCTTCCCGCCGCCGTCACCGAGCTTGTCGATGTTTTGCTGCACGAGGCGGATTCCGAGCAGGCGGTGGGGGTGCTGCTGCAGCTCGCGTCGGGACACCTGCTCCGAGGAGCGGTTCTCATGGTCGAGGAGACGGCAATCCGCTGTCGCGCTGGATTCGGCTATCCCCTCGCGAGGGGGACGCAGGCTCTGCCCCGGGGCCTGGGAATTCTCGAGCGGGTGATTAGATCCAGCAATCCCACGGAAGGCATCGACCCAACGGCGGGTGGCTCGCATCGACTTGCGGAGGTGCTCGGTCTCGACGAACTGCCATCGGCAACAGCGGTCATCCCTCTCGGAATCGGGGCTTCGGTGGCTGGGGTCCTCGTTGCCGATCGTGAGGGCGAAGCGCTTCCTGATCTCTCCGAACTGATTGTTCTGGCCGGTCGTCTCGGTGGGGTGGTGCTCCACTCCTGATCCGGGTGAGCGAAAATCGTGACAGACTCGGTTGTCCGTTGTTTTGTTCTCCAACAGCACGATTTTTCTTTGGCTGGCTGATGACGATGACAGACGTATCTGATCGTGCCCAGGAATTGTGTTATAAATTGACACGGTGTTGACTCTTGGATATGGTCAAAGAAGGAAACTTCCAACTGTTTCGATCTACGATCAGATAGGTGGTCGGGCCTTGGTGCCTCAGAGGTTGATATCGTGTTCAGCAAGATGACAATGAGAGAATACAGATGATAACCCTGGTCATTGAAGGTACCGGTGGTTCCCAGCTGACCTACCAGGTTGAGAAGCAGGCTGTTTCCGTTGGTGCCTCCAGCCGAAACGACATTGTTCTCCGTGCTCCCGGCGTGGCCCCTCAGCACGTGGTGATCCAACGAAACGGCAAGGTCTTCACTTTTCTTGGGCAGAATCGCCAGGTTGTGGTTCTCAACGGTGAACGGCGGTCACGAGGCGTTCTCAAGGTGGGCGATAAGATCCGGATCGGTACAGCGGCCATCATATTCAAAGGGAGTGACGAAGGTGAGACCGCCATAGAAGTGGTTGACGGGGCCGAGGGCCACTCGGATGCCAAAACCGCGAGGTCGCACCCGTCGGCCGGCAACGGAAAACGACGCTCCGAGCTCGTGCTTTTTCGAGAGTCCCACCAGCTGAGTGATGCGCGCCAACAACTCGTCGAGATCTTTCGCTCTCGAATGCGATCGGATCTTGTGCCCTCCCTCCGGACCTTTTTTGCCACTGTTTTCGCCGAAAGAAAAGTCTTACTAGCTTTGATTGACGAAGAAGGGCGGTTCCAGCCCGTGATCTCTCAGTGGGAAGGCGATCTCCCACGACTGCCCGGGCGTACCTTCGAGGAACTGGATTCTGTGGGAAGGTACGCGGTACTGCGGCTTTCGGGTCAGATTCTCCTCGTCTACCCGGTCGATCGAGGATCTCTCCAACCCAATGCTTATTTATTGGCCCAGTCCAGTCCCGAGGACCAGGATGAAGATCGTGCCTTGGTCGGTGAGCTCGCTCGCATGCTCTCGGTGCACTGGGATCGGGTCGAACGGTCAACTTCCCTGTACGGAGAGTGGATCAGTAAGACCCAGCAGACGTTGGAGACAGTTCTCCCCGGAACCTCGCAGGCCGTCCGCCTCCTGCGGGACAATGTCGGAACAGCGGCTCGATCGGCGTCACCGGTGATGCTCTGCGGCCCGCCGGGTGTCGGTCGGATGTTCCTCGCGAACCTGATCGCCTCTCTCCGACCAGCAGGAGAACCCCCGGTTCGGGTATTCCAGGCGCGATCCGATGATGACGCCGCGCTACGGGTTGAGCTTTTCGGCCCGACACAAGACGAGGAGAGAGAAAGCTTGGGAGAACGCTTTCGTGGCGCGCTGGTGGTTGTGCGTGATGTGCACCTGATGGCGCCGGGGTTCCAGCGCGAACTGGCCGCAGCGGTGACCGAAGATCTCGAGTCGGCCTACGGCCCGGCTGTACGCTGGATTGTCACGACCGGTGAAGACGCCATGGCGATGCTCAACGAGGGCGTCCTCGATGTGACCCTCTTCCGCCTCTTTGATCGCCACGTGTTCCGGGTACCCTCCCTGGTAGACCGGCGTGAGGATCTTCCATTGCTCATCGTCCGCCTGCTCGAGCGAGTCGGCGCCGAACAGGGAAAAGAAGTCAGAGGGATCGAGCTGGAGACCCTGAACTCGGTACTCGAGTACACCTTCGAGGGCCAGATGACCGAGTTACTGGGTGAGCTTCGGCGCTTGGTGTCGGCCACCCCCGATGGCGAGATGGTCCGTGGGGTGGTCCCGCGTCGGGCCACATCTGTGCATGGAAGTGTAACCGATGACACGGAGACGATCTACGCGTCGTTGGCGGGTGACGACGACCTCAAGGTGGTGATTCCCGGGGTCGAACGCCTCATCATCGACAGGGTTCTCTGTCGTGTCAAAGGCAACCAGAGCCAGGCCGCGCGAACTCTGAATCTCTCTAGGGGCGCCCTGATATCGAAGATCAAGGACTACGAGATACCAGACTATCGGGCGTTGCGTCGGAAACAGTAGTCTTACTTATTCTCTTTTGCTCTTGCTCGACGAATCGTCATCCACGGAGGCGACCGGTCCGAGTAACTGAATGACGAGATCCCAGTTGAAACTCAGCCAGATCAGGAATGGGAATGAGAACCGTCCTGGGAGATCGGTGAAATAGCGCCAGAATCCGTAGAAATCCCGCGAGAGGTCCGAGTAGTTCTGCAAGCTCCACTCCCCGAGTGAGAGGGCGTAGAGGCACTTGACATGGAAGAAGAGATTCATGGTCTGACTGAGGTAGAGGATGCACCAGCCCATGAAGAGCCGTTCGAGCTGTCGACGCGAAAAAGGCCGTGGAAGCGCCAGGTAAAGTGCGAGCAAGACAATGGTGTTGAAGTGCTTCTCGGTCAAGGGGATGGTGGGAATACCCGAATCGGTTCGGAAGTCCGCGCGATGAACCTCCATCTTGTGATCTTCCACGACGAGCCGCGTCACCCGGGGATATTCGAACGACCTGATCAGAAGCTGTGTGAAGCCCGAGACCGCGGTGTCGAGGACCGGGCGAAGAAGCAACCACACAACCATTGCAACCAACAAAGTCAGGGGCAGTCTTTTCAGAAAGCTGCGGTAAAGAACGACCGGTTCGCTCATGATGAGTCCTCCGATCCGGGTGACCTGATCGCCATCCAAACTCCGTTGATCACTCCGCCTCTCGTCTTGGCGGAGCGGCGAAGAAGTGTGCCCAAGTAATCCACAGCGTGACGCCTGCCAGAATCACCAGCGACTGCCAGATGAAAATGTGGGACGAGTTGAAGAGCTCCGGCAGGTAGACCCCGATGTAGAAAAGCGAGATGATGCGTACAAGATTGATGGCCTGAATGGCCAGCAAACCTCCGACGACACCGGCAAGCTTGGCCGACCATCGTGAGGGAAAGGCGAGAACGCCGGAGATGAAGATCAGGCTCGTGATCAATCCGTTGCACCCGTTGTAAATGGTCACTGCGAAACGGGGTGATCGGAGAAGACACCCATTGATGGTGATGTCCTCACCCAGCAGGCCGAGGATGGTCCCCGACACCTTTGCGATGAGGGTCGTGTATGGCATCACAAATGCGTCGTTCACCGGTCTGAGGGCGATCACGGTGAAGCTGATCCCAAGTATGCTCAGGAACAAGATGAGAAATCTCGACTCTGGGCGTCGCCAGAGGGTTCGTGGATCCATGCAGTATGACCTCCAAATGCACGCCCGGCGCGCGGCGTAGCGGTCATAGTACCCGATCTGGAAAACTGTTCTTAATGTAAAGCGACCAGGGCGTCATGGAGTTCTGATCCGGTTTTGAACCTGGCCGTTGGGTCCTTTTCCAGACATCTGAGGATCAGTTCTGCCAACTGGTGGTCGAGCTGTGGTTCGAGGTCGAGGGGATCCGGCGGTTTCTGTCTGAGATGGGCGTCGACGATGCTGCCCTCGTTGAAGGGTGGGCGTCCGGTGGCGAGGTGAAACGCCGTAGCACCGAATGAGTACACGTCGGTGGCCGGGGTCGGGCGTTTGCCGCGGATCTGTTCGGGAGCCATGTAGTACGGAGTGCCGTAGATTCTGAGGTCTCGCCCCGAAGTCAGATCGAGGCGGGCGGCGATGCCGAAGTCCAACACCTTGACCTCGTAATCAGGTGTGAGGAGGATGTTCGCCGGTTTGAGATCTCGGTGGATCACCCGATGCCGGTGGGCGTAGGCAACGGCGTCGGCGAGGCGGGTCAGGATCACGAGAATGTTCGCGCTGACCCGTTGACGGGCGCTGCGAACTACCTGATCCAGAGCCTCGCCGGGGACAAACTCCATGGCGATGAAGTAACCACCGAAGCCGGCCTCGAAATCAAAGATCGTGACGATCCCGGGATGATTGAGGGTGGCGGCTGTTTTGGCCTCATCCTCGAGTCGTGCTGCCACTTCGGGTGCGGTCTCCCGTAAGACCTTGATGGCCACGTCGCGATCGAGGCGCGTGTCTCTCGCCTTGTAGACCACACCCATTCCACCGCGACCCAGCTCGGTGAGGATCTCGTAACGGTGGGGACCAGCTGAAGGGGAGTATACCTCGGGTTCGCTGGTGGTTGCGCTAGGGGCCGCCCCGCCAACCCGTTGGGTGGTAGCGAGCTCCTCACGTAGCGCACGGGCGGGTTCGCACGAATAGTCGAACTCGAGGATTCGGTCAACGATGGTGATGCTCTTGTTGGTGCTTCCGGCTTCGAAGAGCAATCGGGCGAGAGCTACCGCCGGATCCAGTCTGCCGGGTTGGAGTGCGACGCCAACCACGGCACGTTGGAGGCAGAAGATGGCGTCGTCCAGAGAGCCGTTGGTTCGGGCCCACTCGGCGATGTCGAGGATGACGTCGGGTATGTCGGGGACCGGACCGGGATGCCTTTGAAGCACGTGACACGCTTCCTCGAGCATCTCCGCACGGTGGAGCTCGATGAGCGCATCCTGGAGATAACCAAGGCGGGCCATGAAGAGGGCGGTCTTATCGGCCCTGCCGAGGCCCCGGTAGATTTCCAGTGCCCGAACATCCTCTCCGGCTCGTTCTGCGCACCGAGCCGCCGCCTCGAGATCGCCGGCGAACTCCCACAGGTCGCTGGCCTCAGCCCAGCGATTGAGATCTTCGAGGAGAGGGGCGGCGATGGTCCATCGTTGAGCACTGCGAGCCAGGTCCACAGCCGCCGCCGGACGGCCGGAAGAGACGAGAATGTCGACTGCTTTCTCGACCCGCCCGGAAGTGGCCAGCACCTGGAGCAGCTCATTTTCCATGTTCAGGTCCGATAAGACCGGCACCAGATCGTCGGTCTCGGACTGGAGGAGCTTGCTGAGGCGGTCAATCTCGGGGTCGGCAACCGCGCCGGGATGGCTGGTTTGTTGCAGCTGATCGTACAGGCCTTCCAGGTACCGAACACGGATCTTGGCCGATTGGTGTGGGTGGCCGGCATCGGTTGCGGACTGCGCAGCATCTTGCAGGTTGTCGACTTTGAGAAACGCGTTGACGGCCAGAGGGTGTTCGCCTGCTGCTCTCCAGGCATGGCCGGCCCCCTGCCATTCTCCAAGTGCCTCGCACAGTCGAGCCTCGGTCGCGTAGTCACCCAGCTGTTTCGCAACGCGGAGAACGGGCCGAAAGGCTCCATCCGAGGTTTGGAACTGTCCTTGTTCCAGTGCAATGTTGGCGATTCGAAGCGCCTGCTTGGGATCACCAGCTCGAATCCACGCGCCGACAGCCTCGCTCATGTGGTCGTCTTGCACCAACCACTCGGCGAGTTCGCGTTCGCACTTCTGCGCCATTTGTGGGTCGTTCGCTTGGCGAAAGACGCGAGCTGCCTCACTCAGGTTCCGACCACCAGCTGACCGGAAGTACTCACCAGCTTCGGCGAAGCGCTTCAGGCTGTTGGCGGCCTCGGCAGCTTTCAGCCACGACCTGCCTTTTATGAAGTTCGCGAGGGCGGGCTGCAGCTTGCCGTGCTGCAAGTAGATTTCACCGGCTCCTTCGTAGTCTCCACGCTGCCTGAGCGCACGGACCAACCGGTCAACTCGGCTCCCCCCGAAAAGAATGCCAAATGCCCCCCACAGGATGAGGAAGCCGGACACGACGTTGGCCGCGATCTTGACTATCGGTAGCCGAAGCCACAGGAGAATCTGTATGGCGCCCGGGTCGTTGGCATGGGGTGCTGACGCGAGCAGGCCGAGATTGAAGATGGCTGCGACCGCAATCCCAATCACGAGCGGCATCACGTATCGCCTCTGAGAGAAGGGTGTCACTGCAAGGAGAGTGAACATCGCAGCCGTGATTGATGTGTCACACGCCATGGAGGTATTCTACCTTGCCACGGCGTTCTGGTTGAGCTTCATTGTTCATCATGGCTGGACTGCAGACCGTAATGTGCGATAAGTATCGCCGAAAGCTTGAAATTTTATAAACATTCGCTCATATTTATAGTGAATGACCGTCCTTCCGGGTCGGAGAATTAGAGTTGTGCCATCAGATGGCACCGGAGGCGAGATTGGCGACTGACTACTACAAAACCCTCGACGTGTCGCGCTCGGCGGACGCGTCGGAGATCAAGAAGGCATACCGAAAACTCGCGCGCAAGCACCATCCGGATGTCAATCCTGGTAATGACGATGCCGAGAAGAAGTTCAAGGAGATTCAGGAAGCGTACGCTGTGCTGTCGGATTCTGAGAAGAAGGAACAGTACGACCGCTTCGGGACCGTGGATGGGGACCCGACCGCAGGATTCGACCCGTTCCGGCGCGCCCGAAGGCGAAGTACCTGGCAGGATTCTGAGGGCGTTCGAGTCGATTTTGACGGGATGGGCGGATTCCAGGATCTCGGAGATATCTTCAGTCAGTTCTTTGGCGGGGCCAGGCCCGGAAGAGTGCGACAAGCGCCCAGACGTGGCGCCGACCAGGAGCTCGCCGTCGAAGTGAACTTTGCCGATGCGGTGCAGGGCACTACAATCAGCCTTCCGGTCCAACGACAACTCCGGTGCTCAACCTGCGGGGGGACGGGGATGGACAAGCGCGCGGCCTGCTCGAGCTGTCGCGGCGCCGGCGTTGTGATCTCCACCGAGCGGATACGGATTAAGGTCCCCGAAGGAATTGCTGACGGCAATCGAGTCCGGGTCGCTGGAAAAGGGGCCGATGGTGCTCAAGGTGGGTCTCCTGGCGATCTCTTCGTTCGAGTAAGTGTTCGACCGCACGCCTTCTTCGAACGTGAGGGCGATAACATCCACACCACGATTCCCATCACCTTTTCAGAGGCCTATCTCGGTGCGGAGGTGGAGGTTGGAACCGTCCACGGGCCGGTTCGTGCCAAGGTTCCGCCGGGAACCAACTCGGGCCGAACCTTCCGCCTGCGTGGTAAAGGAGTCCGAAACACCAAGACTCGTGCGCATGGTGATCACCTCTATACGGTGGAGGTTGTGGTCCCCAAAGTTGTTTCGCCGGCCGGCGAGGAGATTGCGCGCAGGGTCAATGAGCTCTACCAGGGCAACCCGCGCGACACGCTGCCGCGAACGCTCTGAAACTAGTTTTTGGTTTTAAGTTATTAGTTTTGAGTTACATCGCAGATCCTAACGAGGCCGCGCAGAGCGGTTGCTTTTGAACTAACCCGCATTTCTGACCAGCTTGCTGCTGCGGGTCACGATGCACAGCACCTTGTGCCTCTCGCGACGAAATCTTGTGAGAAGTGCGGGCTAACGAAGCCGTGCTGGGTGATTGCGATGGAACTAAAAAC
>Ga0164313_10002504_pt1 | contig 16415 bp, 14 predicted proteins | sample GuaBasSedimGuay4_FD_113735 | JGI IMG/M metagenome (GOLD analysis project Ga0164313, IMG submission 113735) | Subseafloor sediment microbial communities from Guaymas Basin, Gulf of California, Mexico - Guay4, Core 4569-4, 0-3 cm | ecosystem: Environmental > Aquatic > Marine > Hydrothermal vents...
CGATAACACCCTGGCAATTCACCACGGTCCTCGGGAGTTGGCAAAGTACGACGCTCAGGGGCAGGAAATACCAGATGAACTACCGGTTGCAGCATAAAGTCCGCGGCTCAACCGGTAGTTGGGAGGCACCTCTGGGAGCCTTCCAACAATCAAACCAAAAGCGGACAACCTATTTGCTACAGAACCGGACATTTCTATTTGTTGCTAACAGTTTTATTAGAAAGAATTTTTAAGCCTTTTAGTAGATTCAAGGCCTCATATAGCTGATTGTCAGCGGTAATAGCTTTGGAATCTGGTTTTTTCTCGGTAGATTTGCGTGATGCGGCACTTAAATGCTTGTTCAGATTTGCTTCGCGCACCTGGTAAGTATTCTTAAGAGCACGAATTTCGGCTCTTTCTACCTGTATATCGGGTTTGATGCTTACGGCCTGGATGGAGCGCCCATTTGGCGTATAGTAGCGCGCTGTCGTTAACTTAATCGCCCGGCCATCCTTGAGCGGTAGAATGGTTTGTACTGAACCTTTACCAAAACTGTCGGTGCCAAGAATGACACCGCGGTGATGGTCCTGGATGGCTCCGGCAACGATTTCAGAGGCGGAAGCGGTACCGCCATTAATCAGCACAATTATGGGTATGCCTTCCAGCATGTCTCCGGGGGTTGCCGAAAACCGGTTATTGGATGATGGGGCTCTGCCTTCTGTATAGACAATCAGCCCGTTATCAATAATGGCATCAGCTACCTCAACTGAAGCTGGCAGTAGCCCTCCGGGATTGTTACGCAGATCCAGAACCAGGCCTTGCAGCGCCTGGTCCGCCGATGTTAATTCGCTAAGACTTTCCTTGAATTCCGCGCCGGTATTCATTTGAAACTGGGCAATGCGGACATAACCAAAGCCGGGCTCAAGCCAACGGTGGCGAACACTCTGAACTGAAATAATATCTCTAGTCAGGGTGAAGTTGAGGGGGCCGTCATTATTTTCTCTGGCAATAGTGAGAGACAGGGTGGAGCCTTTTTCTCCACGCATAATATTAATGGCGTCGTTTATGCTCATACCCTGTACGGTCTGGTCATTCAGTTTGATAATCAAATCCCCGGGCTCGATGCCAGCTCTGGATGCCGGGGTATCATCGATGGGAGAAATAACTTTAACAAAACCCCCTTCCATACCTATTTCTATACCGATACCACCAAACTCTCCAGAGGTTTGCTCCTGAAGCTCTTCAAATGACTCTTTCCTGAGGAAGCTGGAGTGGGGATCCAGCTCTGCGAGCAGCCCAACGATGGCGTTCTCCAATAAGGTTTTATCGTCAATCTCTTCGACATAGGAAGATCTGATTTGCTCGAAGACCTGAGCAAAAAGCTGTAGTTCAGCTAGCGGCAGGCGAGCGTCCTGTTCTGTTTCACCAACTTCTATTTGCACGACCTCATCAGCTTCTATATTGAGCGTTATCAACAAGAGGGCGCAGGATAGTAAACGGGTTGTTAGCGGCATAATGCTTCCCGGGCAATGAATGGGGTATTAGTCTGGATCATCAAATATTGTTTTATCAGCGCGTTAGCTTTGTTATGAGGCCTTTGGTTTTAACCAGCGTTTGGGGTCAATCGCTTTGCCCTGGGATCGTATTTCAAAATAAAGGGCGCTGCTGGTAAGGCCACCGGTATTGCCTACTCTGGCTATGTCTTCGCCACTTGCGACCCAGTCACCGGTTTCTTTAAGTAATATCTGGTTGTGTGCGTAAAGGCTAAGATAACCTCTTCCATGATCAATAATCAACATTAAGCCGTGACCACGCAAATAATCTGAGAAAACGACCCTGCCATGATGAACAGCTTTAACAGGACTGGCTTCTTTTGCATCGATTAACCAGCCAGTCCATTTCAGGGTCGTATTGCGAGTAGCGCCAAATCGGTAGCTGATGCGACCTTTCACGGGCCAGGGGAGTTTGCCTTTCTGTTTGCTAAAGGGGGTATCGCTTGGAATAGACAGGTGACGTATATTTCTTTCCAGTGTAGCGATGATTTTTTCCAGCTGGCCTCGCTCCAGTTTAAGTTTTTTCAGGCGGCTGCTATCGCTTTGCCTCTGTTCGTTGATTTTTGACAGCAGCCCCTGCCTTTCGTGCAGCTCTTTCTCTAACTCGCTGGAAGCAACAGTGAACTTTAGTTGATCGTCCTTGAGCAATGCCTGTTTGTTGAGCAAAGTTGTTTCATTGCGGGCTATTTCATCAAGGGTGTTTTTGTAATTGACCAGTATGGCGCTTCTGGCCTCGACCATGTATTCGTAGTACTTCATGATGCGGCTGATGTTATCCGGATTTTCCAGATTGAATAATAATTTCAATGGTTCGTGGCGGCCAAGTCGGTATGCTGCATTTAACTCTCTACCTACCAATTGAGCTTGTTGCTGTTTTTTGAGCACCAGGCCTTCTTGCTGCTCTTTAAGCGTATTTAGTTCTGTATTAAGAGAATTGATTTGCTGATTAAGCTTGCGCAAGTTCTTCTGGATATCGGCTGCTTTGATCTCGGTGTCACGAAGCTGGGCCGCCAGGTCATCGCGTTCGTCGTTGGTGCGGCGAAGCTGCTTTTGCAGGCTGGAAATTTCATTCTTTAGTGCCTCCAGCTTTTTTTGTTCCTGATCCTTCGCGCCGGTTATTGCGACTGGACTGAACGCAAGGGCGAGCAGGGCTAAAAAAGCAGCGATTACAGGTGTCGCATGGCAGCGCAATTTACTATGCACCGAGCAGCAAATCAGTGCGCCGCAAGAAGTGATTGGCCGGTCATTTCTGTGGGTGGCGCGAGATCGAGAAGTTCGAGCATAGTAGGGGCTACATCAGCGAGGCTTCCCCCATCTATAAAATGCAAGTTTCGGGGCCCTGAATAAATCAGCGGCACTGGGTCTATGGTATGGGAGGTAAGCGGCTGACCTGTATCCAGATTTTGCATCTTTTCTACATTGCCGTGGTCGGCAGTTATTAAACACTGACCACCTGTTTCATTGAGCGCTGCGATAACTTCTCCAAGGCATTGATCGAGAAACTCAACGGCTTTGACAGCGGCGCTAAAGATCCCGGTGTGGCCGACCATATCGCCGTTGGCAAAATTGCAGATAATAGCGTCGTATGCGCCGCTTCTGATTGCGCCAACCAGGTTTTCGGTGACCTGCGATGCACTCATTTCGGGTTGTAGGTCATAGGTGGCTACGTCGGGAGAAGGTACCAGAATGCGATCCTCGCCGTTAAATTCGACCTCACGTCCGCCGTTAAAAAAGAACGTTACATGAGCGTATTTCTCTGTCTCGGCTATGCGTAGCTGTGTTTTGTCGAGACTGGCCAGATATTCGCCGAAAGAATTATGTGTAGTTTGCGGGTTAAAGGCACATGCTGCCCCCAGATCTTGCGCATATTCGGTAGTCATTACGAAGTCAGACAGGGCCGGATGGCTGACTCGGGGGAATTTATTAAAATCAGGGTCTACAAAGGCGCTTGTTAACTGGCGCGCTCGGTCGGGTCGAAAGTTCATAAAAATAACCGCATCGCCATCGGTTATCGTACCAGGTGACTGTCCGGTAGCCTCTACGAGTGTTGGTAAAACAAACTCGTCGTTCTCCTCACGCGCATAAGCCTGTTCCAGGCCTTGCAGGGCATTATTGGCACTGTGGCTGGCCTTGCCATCGACAAGAAGTTGCCACGCCAGCTCAATCCTGTCCCAGCGTTGATCACGGTCCATGGCGTAATAACGGCCGCACAGGCTGGCGATTCGACCCACGCCGAGGGCGGCGAATTTCCGTTCAGCTTTTTCAATGGACTGGCGGGCGCTACGTGGAGCGGTATCGCGTCCATCCAGAAACGCGTGTAAAAAAAGTTTTTTTGCGCCTCGTTTTGCGGCCAGTTCCAGCGCCGCAAACATATGATTTTCGTGGCTGTGCACACCGCCAGGTGAAAGCAGGCCCATTATGTGTACAGCTTTATCTTTACTCACCGCTTTATCGATTGCCTGGGTATAAGCGGGGTTGCTCACAAAACTGCCGTCCTCTATTGCGGCATTGATACGTGTCAGATTCTGAAAAATAACCCGCCCGGCACCGATGGTCATGTGGCCAACTTCCGAGTTTCCCATTTGCCCCTCAGGTAAACCAACCCGCGCTCCAGAGCACTGGATAAGTGTTTTTGGGTGGCTTTGCCAGAGTTCGTCCCAGACCGGGGTGTTCGCTGCATAAATGGCATTGCCTTCGGGCTTATCGTTATAGCCCCAACCATCCAGCACAATTAGAACCAGGGGTGATTTACAGGTATTCATAGTGTATTGAAGTGTTACTCAGGGCTTGATTTCAGGCAGGAATATTACACGCTACGGCGGCTAAACTCCATGTACAGGCTAGTTGGACACTCTATTTTACCAACAGCGGTCTGTTTACCCGTGTGATGTCCTGGCTACTCTTTGTGTATACTACGCGGCCACTCGTTAGCGGTGGGTTTTTACTGATCTAGAGGTATCGAATATTGGATTTTTTTGTATTTATCAGCGAGCAGTGGATACCAGTAAGCATACTGTTGATGCTGATTTACCTGTTTATATTTGTCGAGCAAAAGAAAGCCGGCAAGCAAATATCTGTTCATGATGTTACTAGCCTGATCAACAGTGATGAAGGAATTCTCCTGGATGTTCGCGATAGCAAGGAATACCAGTCAGGACACATTATCAATGCCCTGAATATTCCGCTGGCCAAGCTTGATAGCCGCTTGACTGAACTCGAAAAGTACCGAGATAAGAAAGTAGTGTTGATCGATAAGCTGGGGCAGCACTCTGCTGCGGCCGGGCGAAAGCTGCGGGCATCCGGATTTGATGTGCTTCGTTTACAGGGTGGAATGGGTGAATGGCGTAGCCAGAGTTTGCCTGTGGTAAGCGAGTGAACAAGGTGGTTTTGTATGGCACCAGGATGTGCCCTTATTGCGTTGCGGCCAGACGCTTGCTTGCGGGCCTGTGTATAGACTTCGAAGATATTTCGGTGGATGGCGATCACCAGTTGCGCGAGCATATGGAAGCGATTAGCGGCCGGCGTACAGTGCCGCAAATCTGGATTGGTGAAACCCACGTTGGCGGATTTACAGAATTGCAGGAACTGGCACGCATTGGCAAACTGGAGACTATGCTACCCCGCAGTGAGTGACGCGGCCGAAACGCCTTGAATCTTTATAAAATTACGAGAGAGAAAGTTAAAATGGCAGAACAGGAAACATCACCTGGCACCGGAGACGGCCTTGATACGAGTGTAAAAACGCAACTGGCGATCAAGCGAGTCTATGTCAAGGATGTATCGTTTGAGGTGCCGCTAGGGGTTGAGGCTTTCACCCGTCAATGGCAGCCAAGAGTGAACCAGGACATTGCTACCGAAGTACATAAGCTGACTGATGATCAGTATGAAGTTGTCCTCAAAATCACCATCTCGGTGCAGGAAGAGGATCAGGTCGTTTGTCTGGTGGAAGTTCAACAGGCGGGTATATTTTTGGTCGAAAGTGCTGATCCAGAAAGTCTGGCGAAGATACTGAATACCCAATGTCCTGCAATTTTGTTTCCCTATGCTCGCGAATTGATTGACAACCTGGCAGTCCGCGGAACTTTTCCTGCGTTGATGCTACCACCGGTCAACTTCGAGGCAATATTTGAACAGGCGTTAGTGGAGCAGGGTGAAAATCCGGGCGGTAGTCAGCAGTCTCAGACACTTAACTAATAAGCTACTGAGGCTTTCAGCTGTTTTCAGTAAGCCTGGTTTTCAACTCAATTATTATCAGCCAGGACTTTTTTCAGGATTGAATTCCCAGTTCCTGCAGCTTGCGGGTCAGCGTGTTGCGCCCCCAGCCCAGCAGGACCGCTGCATCGCGTTTGTGTCCCGCGGTGTGCTGTAAAGCGGCTTCAATGGCGGTGCGCTCAAAGGCTGGCAGGGCCGTGGCGAGAATATTTTTATTGCCCTGGGCCAGTTGCTGAGTAATCCAGCGGCGTAAGCCCTGCTCCCAGTTTTCCTCTGAAGTAGATGATTGTTCGGGTTTTTCCTGCATTTCTGGGGGCAGATCCGACAATAATATTTCTCGCCCTGCAGCCATTACTGTTAGCCAGCGACAGGTGTTTTCAAGTTCCCGGACATTCCCTGGCCATGGTTGGTTGATGAGAAAAGCTTCGGCTTCACGGGAAAGATTTTTGGGTTCAACATTTAACTCTCCGGCGGACTCATGGAGAAAATGATTTATTAACTTCGGTAGATCCTCGCGGCGGTCGGTAAGTCGTGGGAGATGGATGCGGATGACATTGAGCCGATGAAACAAATCTTCGCGAAACTTGTGCTGTTCGACAAGTTTTTCAAGGTTCTGATGGGTGGCCGCGATAATGCGTACATCTGCCTTGATAGGCGTGTGTCCGCCAACGCGGTAAAACTCACTGTCGGACAGTACGCGCAACAGACGTGTTTGCGCCTCGGCGGGCATATCACCTATTTCGTCAAGAAACAGGGTACCGTTTTCGGCCTGTTCGAAACGGCCAATACGGCGTTGTGCCGCGCCCGTAAAGGCGCCTTTTTCATGACCAAAAAGCTCAGACTCAATAAGGTCATGGGGAATAGCTGCCATGTTTAGTGCGATGAAGGCAGCATCCTTGCGCGGGCTGTGTCGATGCAGAGCTTTGGCGACCAGCTCTTTGCCGGTACCGGACTCACCGTTGATCAACACCGTTATATTGGAATGGGAAAGTCGCCCGATTGCACGGAAGACTTCCTGCATGGCCGGTGCCTCGCCGATGATTTCGGTTTGCCTGGCAGGTTGTGGGGCGATGTTTTTAGTCGCTTTTTCCTGGGCAAAGGTAATGGCCCGTTGTGTGACGTTGACCAGGTCGTCGATATCGAAAGGTTTTGGTAAGTATTCAAACGCGCCGCCCTGATAAGCGGCAACAGCACTGTCCAGATCAGAGTGTGCCGTGGTGATGATAACCGGCAATTCTGGGCGCTCACTATGGATTTTATCCAACAACTGTAAACCGTCGATGCCTGGCATGCGGATATCGCTGATGATCGTATCAGGGCAGTTCTGCTCCAGGGCGTCTAGCAGGCTGTGGGCATCTTCGAAAGCCCGCACTGTTAGTTCGGCCTTCTCAAGGGCTTTTTCCATCACCCAGCGGATTGAGCTGTCATCGTCCACTATCCATATTGTCGGCTTCATACTACAAATTCCTTGTTAGACGGTAGTTGCAGTGGCAGGAAAACAGAAAATATTGTTTCGCCGGCATGGCTTTCGCACTCAATTAACCCGTGATGTCGATTGATGGCCGATTGGGCAATGGGTAGCCCCAGACCGCTACCCTTGGCGCGACCGCTGATCATCGGGTAAAAGATTCGGTCAGCAATATCAGCAGGAACGCCTGGTCCGTTATCAATAATGTCTAAACGGCATACTGCCCGATGATTGTGTTTGCCAATCGTAAAGTGGTTGATGATTCTCGTGCGTAAAATTATTTCACCCCTGTTGCCTGTATTGTCGCCAATCATGTTGGCACTATCGAGAGCCTGCATGGAGTTGCGCACAAGGTTTAGTACCGCCTGAATCAGTTGCTCGCGATCACCTGTCAGATCTGGAATGCTTGGGTCGTAATCCTTACGGATAAGCAATTTACCATTGGTCTCAGCCAGTACCAGTTTGGCGACATGTTCGGTTACCTCATGGATATTGACAGGTGAAAATTTTCCCGCAACCGTAGGCCCCAATAGACGATCGACCAATTCTCGCAGGCGTTCGGTCTCAGCTATGATGACGTCGGTATATTCAACTAGTTCACTGCGATTTAGCTCCTGGGCAAGCAATTGCGAGGCACCGCGAATACCGCCAAGAGGATTTTTGATTTCATGGGCGAGACCGCGCACCAGGTTGCGGGAGATGTCATTGGCAGAAATCAACGCTTCTTCCCGGTCGATGCGCAAGGTTCTATCCATGGGTTGTAGCTCTAACAATAACCCCGCTTCGGCGTTTATATTAAGTGGGGTTGCAGAATAATCGACAGTGATTTCAGTGAGGTCGGGAAGCAATAATTTTGCCTTGCGTTCAGTAAATGAATGGTCATTCTGGAGAGCTTCTTCAAACACCTTCTGCCTGGATTCAGAATCAGCAAACAGGTCTGCGGCATTACGACCTAGCAGGCGCTGAGCACTGACGGCCAACAGATTTTCTGCTGCCGGATTCAGGTAGATTATGTGTAGATCGGTGCTCAATAACAAAACTACAGTGTTGAGGTTATCGAGTACCAACTGGTTGGTTGTTTCGTCTTTCATCAATATGGCCAGGGAGGCCGGCAGTTAAGCAGTCACCACCAGTTATGCAATTAACGCGCCAGATTAAATGCCTGAATGCTGAGCTGATATCTATCGACTGGCACCAACAATGAACACTATTATAATTCATTGCCAAATCTGACGCACCGATATAGTGCGCCAGATGTGGTGGAGCTTGAGTTAACGTGGTGTCGGTCTTGCTGGCCTGTTCAGCCGTGGTCTATAGCGCTGCACATAAAATACAATGGTTTTTGTTTTTGCCTTTATATTGCCGCTGGCATCCACTACTTCGGCGCGAATATCATGTTGGCCGCGGATCAACTCAGTCAAAGTAACCGAGATCGTCGCTACTGGGTCCCCCAGGGCAACGCCATTGTGATAATAGGTGACTAAATGACCCGACTGTAACGATGGTTTGAGCTCCAGTTGCACGACAACATCCATTTGGCCGGTAGGAATCGTCACTTCCTGGGTGGGTTGGGTTATGCGATAAACTGAGTAAGGCACATCAGTCTCGTCGCCTTCGGGCTGGCCCTCTTCTTCAGGCTGATCTGGTAACGGGATGGCCACCGCAGGCTGCGTGTTGATGGGGCTTAGCTTTATTTTTTCCGATGGCTGGGTTACTGAAGGTTTATCTGTGAAAGTGACGCGACCTTTTTCGTCAACCTCCCGGTAAACAGAATCAGCGCTAGCTGTAGAGGTAACAATTGTCGGCACGGCGATGATTAGCAAAATTGCGGCAATATGTCGGGTGATATTCATTGCTTATCCTTTCCTGTATGGATACCACAAGGGTACCTTTCCTCAGGCAAAAGAAAAAGCCCGCCATTTTGTCAATGGCAGGCTTTTGTGGCGCTTTGTGAGCGAGTTGGTTAGACGCTGTAATACATATCAAACTCAACGGGATGAGTTGTCATATTGAGCGTTTCAACTTCTTTCAGTTTCAGCTCGATGTAGGCATCGATAACATCATTATCCATAACTCCACCGGCGGTGAGGAATTCACGGTCATTATCGAGGGCTTCAAGCGCCTGCTCCAGCGACGAAGCAACCGTAGGAATGGCCTTGCCTTCTTCTGGGGGCAGGTCATACAAATCCTTGTCGGCAGCATCGCCAGGGTGGATCTTGTTCTGAATGCCGTCAAGGCCAGCCATTAGCATGGACGTGAATGCCAGATAAGGATTGGCGGTGGGATCCGGGTATCGTACTTCGATACGACGTGCTTTCGGGTTGGGTACAAAGGGGATACGGATAGAAGCCGAGCGGTTACGTGCTGAATAAGCCAGCATGACCGGGGCCTCAAAGCCAGGTACCAGGCGTTTGTAGGAGTTGGTAGACGCGTTGGCAAAGGCGTTAATAGCACGGCTGTGCTTGATTATACCGCCAATATAGAACAGGGCGGTTTCAGACATACCGGCATAAACGTCACCACTGAAAACATTCTGGCCGTCTTTCGACAGGGACTGGTGGCAATGCATTCCAGAACCGTTATCACCGACCAGGGGCTTAGGCATAAAGGTTGCTGTTTTGCCGTAGGCGTGTGCGACGTTGTGCACGCAATATTTAAAGATCTGGATTTCGTCTGCTTTCAGGGTCAGGGAGTTGGGGCCGACGCCGATCTCACACTGACCAGCGGTGCCGACTTCATGGTGATGCACCTCAACATCCAGTCCCATTTGCGTCATGGCAGCACACATGGCGGCACGCAGGTCGTGCAGGGAATCGACGGGGGGCACTGGAAAGTAACCACCTTTAACGCCGGGTCTATGACCCATATTGCCATCAGGAAAGTCGTGTTCTGTTGCCCAGGACGCTTCTTCGGAGGCTACTTTATAGAATGCCCCGCTCATATTCGCGCCCCACTTGACGTCATCAAAGACGAAAAACTCTGGCTCTGGACCAAATAGAACGCTGTCAGCAATGCCGGTGGACTTCATATAGGCCTGGGCGCGTTCGCCAATGGAGCGCGGGTCGCGGTTATAGCCCTGCATAGTCGTAGGCTCAACAATGCCACAACGGAGGATGACTGTGGGTTCGTCGGTAAACGGGTCGAGCACTGAGGTGCTGTCATCAGGCATCAGGATCATGTCTGATTCATTGATACCCTTCCAGCCCTCGATGGAGGAGCCGTCAAACATCTTGCCATCCTCAAAAAAGCCTTCGTCAATCTCTTTCGAAGGGATGGAGACGTGCTGTTCTTTGCCTTTGGTATCGGTGAAGCGTAAATCGACCCAATTGGCTTCGCTTTCTTTGATGAGATTTACTGTTTGTTCAGGCATATTTCCTCCAGATTGGGTTAAATCAGATTTGTTGTCTTTCACCGCCCATCCAGGTGGTGGGGTTAAATTGGACTCAAAAAGCCGTAATGCTAATTTTGTCTCAAAATGCTTTCTTAACGAGTTGGTACTCCTGAAAAAGCAAAACTTGTGCCATGAGGTCGCTAATACGAAAAGATGGCGTATGGCCGGTTTCCTTTCACGCTCAATCTTCGTGCTCACCCAGGCAGTGTGAGCCAGTATGGTGCGCGCCACGAATATATGCGCCATGCTAGTGCGTGCGCGCCACTGCCAGTGGCGCCCCGGCCGGCCATTCTACGCCAACTTTATGTAATCGTCAGTACCGATGTATTTGCAACGAATGTATTTACAACGAACGCATTTACAACGAATGTATTTGCAGCCCGTTACACACGCGCCCTTGCTTTATAATCCCGTTCTTTACCCGATGAGTTCACTCAGTTAATCATGCACTTTGTCGTCAAGCTGTTCCCAGAAATAATCATCAAAAGCCCGCCAGTGCGAAAGCGCTTTATCAAACAGTTGCGCGCTAATTTGCGACGCGTGATTAAAGGTCGTGGTCATAGCGCTGAGGTGCGTAACGAGTGGGATAAAGTTGAGGTGTTAATTCCCAGTGGCGACCAGGAGTGCGCTGAGGCGGTCAAACGTATATTGGCGACAACACCGGGCATCGCCAACTTTTCAGAGGTGACTCAGCATCCACTGGGAGATTTCGATCAGATTGCCGACCTGCTGTGGGCGGACTATGGGCAGAGCCTCAGTCATAAAACTTTTTGTGTGCGGGTCAAGCGCACTGGCAAGCATGACTTCAAATCGGTAGATGCAGAGCGCGAGATTGGGGGCCGACTGTTACAGCGGGCAGAATCAGCCACCGTAAGGCTCAATGACCCAAATATAAAAATACGCCTGGAAATACGTGGCGATCAGCTTTATATACTCGAACAAACCACGCAGGGACTCGGTGGTTTTCCGTTGGGCACTCAGGAAGCCGTAATGTCGTTGATTTCTGGTGGTTTCGATTCCACGGTTGCCAGCTATCTGACCATGAAGCGCGGTCTGCGTACTCACTTTTGTTTTTTTAATCTCGGGGGCCGCGCCCATGAACTCGGTGTTAAAGAAGTAGCCTGGTATCTGTGGGATAAATACGGCTCTTCCCACAGAGTAAAATTTATTACTGTGCCCTTTGAAGATGTGGTTACCGAAATACTCACTAAGGTAGATAACTCACAAATGGGTGTCGTGCTTAAGCGGATGATGTATCGCGCCGCTACTGAGGTGGCCAATGCCTGGAACGTTAATGCCCTGGTGACTGGCGAATGTGTCGCCCAGGTATCCAGCCAGACACTACCCAATCTGGCGGTCATCGATTCCGTGACCGATATGCTGACCATCCGACCGCTAATCACTATGGATAAAAATGACATTATTAATATTGCGCGAAATATAGGTACGGAAGACTTTGCCGCGAATATGCCCGAGTACTGCGGTGTTATCTCGGTTAAACCAACGACACGGGCTAAACCAGAGCGTATCAAGCGAGAAGAAGAAAACTTTGATTTTGCCGTGCTAGAAAAAGCTATCGAAAACCGTCGTGAAGAAAACATCGACGAGATGATGGCTGATCTTGTTGAGCTGCCTACCGTGGAGACTTTTTCTTCTCCACAACCGGCTATGACTATACTCGATATTCGCCACCCCGATGAAGTGATGCGTAAGCCACTAAAAGTCGGTGCCGCTGAAGTCGCTACGGCGCCTTTTTTCTCCCTGCAAAAAAACTTTAAAACCCTGGATCAGGATAAGCACTATCTGCTGTATTGCGATCACGGTGTGATGAGTAAATTGCATGCAGAATTACTCCACGAGCAGGGTTTTGAAAATCTGGGGCTGTATTTGCCCCGAGTTTAAATACGCTTCGTTCGGGTTCGTTCGCTCAAGGCTGTTTGTTCATGATCGGTCCGGGTGGTTCCCGCAGAGGTTTTCATCAGTGACTTTTCGCTGCCGAACCACTATAGTATGCGCCCCAAAATCTGCTGTAGCTATCGCCCATGTCTGATATTCAAAAACTTCGCAACATTGCGATCATTGCCCACGTTGATCATGGCAAGACAACGCTGGTTGATAAACTTCTGAAACAATCAGGTATGCTCGATCGTAAGGATCTTGATGCTGAACGCATTATGGATTCAAACGATCAGGAGCGGGAGCGAGGTATTACCATTCTCGCCAAAAATACGGCTATTGAATGGAATGGCTACCACATCAATATTGTTGACACGCCAGGCCATGCTGATTTTGGCGGTGAAGTAGAGCGCGTGTTATCAATGGTTGATTCAGTGCTGTTGTTGGTAGATGCGGTGGATGGCCCCATGCCGCAGACTCGTTTTGTTACCTCCAAGGCCTTTGAGCAAGGCCTGAGTCCGATTCTTGTTGTTAATAAAGTCGATCGCCCCGGCGCACGCCCCCATTGGGTTGTCGATCAGGTGTTTGACTTGTTTGATCGCCTGGGCGCGACCGATGAGCAGCTAGACTTCCCAGTTATTTACGCATCGGCGCTCAATGGTGTGGCTGGCCCCGAGCCTGATGAGCTGGCTGACGATATGACCCCCCTGTTTAAGATGGTCGTTGATCAAGTGGCGGCTCCCGATGTTGATCGTGAAGGCCCATTGCAAATGCAGATTTCCGCCCTTGATTACGACAGCTACGTTGGCGTTATTGGTGTTGGACGTATCACCCGGGGTAGTCTTAGACCTAATCAGCAGGTGGTTATTGTCGACCATGAACAAAATACCCGCAAAGGCAGAGTGCTTAGTGTTAAAGGTTATCTTGGCCTCCAGCGTATAGAGACAGACCTGGCCGAGGCGGGAGATATTGTTACTGTCACCGGTATAGATGAGCTGAGTATTTCGGATACGCTATGTGATCCCGAACATATTGAAGCACTACCGCAGTTATCAGTTGATGAACCAACAGTCAGCATGATGTTTATGGTCAACGACTCGCCATTTTCTGGCCTGGACGGTAAATACGTCACATCGCGCAATATCAAAGAGCGTCTGGAACGGGAGCTTATTCACAATGTTGCACTGCGTGTCGAGCCGACCGACAGCCCCGACAAGTTTCGTGTTTCTGGTCGTGGCGAGTTACATCTTTCCGTATTGATTGAAACCATGCGTCGAGAAGGTTATGAGCTGGCGGTGTCTCGCCCCGAAGTGATCCAGAAAGAAGTGGATGGCGAGATTCATGAGCCTTTTGAACAGGTAGTTATCGATATTGAAGACCAGCACCAGGGAGCGGTGATGGAAGAACTGGGGGTGCGCAAGGGCGAGCTAAAAAATATGGAGCCAGACGGTAAAGGCAGGGTGAAGCTCGAATTCCTGATTCCCTCACGGGGCCTGATCGGTTTTCGAGGCCATTTTCTTACTCTTACCTCCGGCTCCGGAATCATGACCAGTATTTTTGATCATTACGGGCCAGTCAAATCCGGTGAGCTGATCTCCCGAAAAAATGGCGTGTTGGTGTCCATGGTTAAAGGTAAAACCCTGGGTTTCTCGCTGTTTAATTTGCAGGAACGTGGTCGTTTGTTCCTCAAGCATGGTGAAGATGTCTACGAAGGCCAGGTTATTGGTATTCACTCGCGTAGTAACGATCTGGCCGTCAACCCCACCAAAGGCAAACAACTCACCAATGTTCGCGCCTCCGGCACAGATGAAGCACTGACCCTGGTGCCTCCTGTTCGTCATACGTTGGAACAGGCGCTGGAATTTATTGAAGATGACGAACTGGTTGAGATCACACCGGCTCATATTCGTCTGCGCAAAAAATTGCTGACCGAAAATGAACGGAAAAGAGCAGGGCGTGCCGGAGCTCTAAGTCAGGCATAGTTCCAGCAAGCAAGTCCCGTTCGGACTACCAGGTCTCGCTGTAGTAGCGGGACAAAAAAACCCGCATCACAAGATGCGGGTTTTTTAATGCACGGACTAATAATTCACTAACGAATAATAGCTGGGCCATGTTGTAACGATGCAACATGGCCTACTACGCTATTACCAGAACGTATAAGCGATTCCTATCAAGCCTGTCAGCATCTCATCGTCATCAGTGATTGAGCTGTCATCTATTTCGTCACCGAACACGGTATACCGCAAGCTACCGATAAACATCCAGGGTGAATCCTTTCTCTGGTAGACTCCTGAGAGACCAAAAACGTAGTTGTAGTCGTCGTCCGCTTGATAAGCCGCGCGCGTGGCGGTTGCCTCTCTCCTCCTTACGCCATAGTAGTAATCATTGAGATCGCTATCCTGCCATGCCACTTGAGCAAAAGTTCTAATTGCCAGGTCACCTGCTCGGTGGACATAAAAGAGCTCACCACGTATCTGTGAGCCGTCACTTTCGTCACTTACATCGGTGAGCGCTGTCAGTTTTATGCCGAACTTCTCTGGTCGCCAGCGAACGTGTCCACCAGCCATGAATGAAGGATCCCTGTCATTCATGGCTGTCAGCTTTTTGCTATCACTGTTGTTGTAACTTTGACCACCTTGATACTCGCCGATCACAGCCAGTTCCCACGCTTCGCTGTTGAGGAAGTCCCAGCCAATTTGATTGCCGCGGGCAAAGAAGTGTTCGCCTTCGTACATCACAATCGGCACGGCCTGGGTTTTCTTGCTATCACCAAATCCAGCGTAAGGTTTGTCCCTGTATGCGACACCGAGACCTAGCGTCAACGGCAGCTTCGCACCCCCACTGACTTCGACATCACTAGCCATAGAATATTGATTGATAAACATTGCCAGCGTTATCACATACAAACTTCGGATTAACTTAGTCTTCATTTTCTGCTTTTCTCTTAGGTAAGAAAGTCGATCTGCGAAAATATAGGGTACTTTGCGCTTGATCGTAGATGTTATACCAGCTTTTAGTTAGCTGATCCTTGCAATTTTCTCGTATTTGCCCTGCAAAAGCAATGAACTTGAACGACCCTTGCTCATTACGAAAATCAGATAGCAGTATGGCGAAGCTCCTGACAAGCTCTTGTGCAGTAGACTACAGTGATCAATCTAAATGCAGCCCAATTTCAGTAGCACCTGTCGGTAGTCTTCTTTTCGGGCACCTTAAAGAACCCTGGATTGGGGTAATTAATCCCGTTCCAGGATTCTGATCTGGATTATGAGAGCTGGGCTCTGTGTTCCAGGTACTGTGTTCTGGACCCTGTGTTCCAGGCTCTGTGTTACTGTTACTTACCTTTGAGGACCTTTTCAGCCCAGCCTTTTTCCAGAGGTACCATGTAGTACATCTTCACATCCCGTGACAGGAACTTCCAGGCATCGCCTACTTTACGGTATTCGTCATCGTAGTAACCGGCACCAATAATACTTTTACCATCGCTAATGCCGCGAATTTCCACATAGGCGGTGCCTGAAGCTTTATCTGGCCCCTGCAGGTTGACCACATGATTATGAATAAAGGGCCGGGGCGCCAGGTCGCCCAGCGCCTGCTCATACATTTTAATCAGGTTGGCTTTGCCTTTGGTGGCCGGGATGGTGTTGTCATCGATGGCAATAGAGCCGTCTTCAGTAAATAGATCAACCATGGCTTTGACATCATTTTTCCACACATAGTGGCAATACAGTATGGGCAGATCACGGATGGCTTCTCTGTCGAGCATTTCATGGACGAGGGTATCGGTACTTTTTGACATAGGATTATCCCTATTTTATGAGTTGTTAATGGAATAGCTAAGGAACCTCTGATTAAGTCTGGACGAAGCAGGTTGTAATTCAGAATGTTCAGATTCACCAACAGTAGGCGCTTTTAGGCG
>Ga0164313_10002505_pt1 | contig 16406 bp, 16 predicted proteins | sample GuaBasSedimGuay4_FD_113735 | JGI IMG/M metagenome (GOLD analysis project Ga0164313, IMG submission 113735) | Subseafloor sediment microbial communities from Guaymas Basin, Gulf of California, Mexico - Guay4, Core 4569-4, 0-3 cm | ecosystem: Environmental > Aquatic > Marine > Hydrothermal vents...
GAAAACTCATACCCCGCCAACAAGTGGGCAACAACCGTAGGCCCCAGCGAGTCGTCCCCCATTAAAACGTTCCCCAGCCCAAAAACCCCTATGGGCGCGGTCTTGATATCGTGGGATTCCAATTTTGCTCCTTGCGAATGGTATGGGCGTGGCTTGGGTCAGAGTAGCATATGCCCATGCGCACCCGGCGCGTAATCCGCAGGCCGAAGGCTGAGGACATCGCGCCGGGTGTGCATGGGCATATGCTACTCTGGCCCTCCTACGGTCAAAGCGTCCGCACGACCCCAAGTTCGTTCCCTTCGACATCAAGAGCATGCACCGCACAGGCAATACACGGATCGAAGGAATGGATCGTGCGCAGAACTTCCAGTGGCCTTTCCGGATCGGCGATCGGATTACCCACCAGCGAAGCCTCATAGGGCCCCGGACGGTTCTTGGCGTCCCGCGGCCCGGCGTTCCAGGTCGAAGGCACCACGGCCTGGTAGTTCTTGATCTTGCCGTTTTCGATGACCACGAAGTGCGACAGCGTGCCGCGCGGCGCCTCGTGGAAACCGTAACCCATCTGCAGCCCGCTGAACACCGGCTCGTTGAAGGTGTCCGTATCGCCCGAAGCGATGTTGTCCACCAGCAGCTTCCAGTGCTCCTGGGTCTTCTCGCAGATCACGGCCGTGCGCACGGCCCGGGCCAGATGTCGGCCCAGGGTCGAGTGCAGCATTTCCGTCTTGATCGGGATGCCCGCCACACTGCCCGCCAGATCGGTGGCGAACTTCAGCCAGCGCACGGTGGGCTCGTGGCCGCTCACCGCCCCGACCAGCACCTGGGCCAGCGGTCCGACCTGCATGACCCGGTCCTGGAACCTTGGCGACTTGATCCAGGAGTACTTGCCGTCGTCCTGGAACTCGGTGTACTGCGGGATCGTCTCGCCCTCGTAGGGATGGAGCTCCTTGTCTCCCTCGTACCACGAGTGGGAAATACCCTCGACAATGTTGTCGGCGAAGTATTTGTCCTCGAAGTTCGTGATCGCCTTGTACGTGCCCAGGTCGCCGTCCATGATCGTGCCGCCGGGCAGATCGAACTGCGTGCCCGCCACGTCGGTGGGCAGGTCCGGCACCGCCAGGTAGTTGACGACCCCCGCGCCGTAGCCCAGCCATTCGGGATACATGGCCCCGATGGCGCAGACATCGGTCAGGTAGACGTTTTTGACGAAGTCCGTCATTTCGTCCAGCAGGTTCTTGATGTTGAACAGGGTGTTCATGTTGATGGTCGACTGGTTGTCCAGGTTGATGGCGTTGGCCACCCCGCCGACGGCCAGGTTCTGGATGTTCGGCGTCTTGCCGCCGAGAATCGCCACCACCTGGTTGGCTTTGCGCTGATAGTCCAAAGCCTGCAGGTAATGATGGACCCCCAGCAGGTTCACCTCCGGCGGCAGCTTCATGGCCTCGTGGCCCCAGTAACCGTTGGCGAAGGGACCGAGCTGCCCCCGCGCCACAAAGCCGGCCAGTTTATCCTTGACCGCCGTCAGTTCCTGGATGCTGTTACGCGGCCAGGGGCTGAGTGACTGGGCCAGCTTGGCGGTGGCCTTGGGGTCGGCGTCGAGCGCCGATACCACATCCACCCAGTCCAACGCCGACAGGTGGAAGAAATGCACGATGTGATCGTGCATGGCGTGGGCCGACACGATCAGGTTGCGGATCAACTGGGCGTTGAGGGGGATTTCCACGCCGACGGCGTTTTCCACGGCCCGGACCGAAGCGATGGCGTGCACGGTGGTGCACACTCCACAAAATCTCTGCGTGAACAGCCAGGCTTCGCGCGGATCGCGGCCAATGAGGATATTCTCGATTCCCCGCCACATCTGCCCCGACGACCAGGCCTTGGTCACCTTGCCGCCGTCGACTTCGACGTCGATGCGAAGGTGGCCCTCGATGCGCGTGACGGGATCTACGACGATTCTCTTGCTCATGTTATCTCTACTTTCTATGCGCCGGCATGGGCGAAGTACCGCTGAGAATCGGGAAACTCTTGACCAGCATGATGAAGACCATGATCTCCATCGCCACCAGCCCGAGGGTGATTACGATTTCGGGAACCGAGGGGAAATACGACCAGCCCGGACCGGGGTTGAAAGCCACCAGGTACGAGTCGAACCGGTACAGGGAACCGGCCACCACGATCATCATGGAAGCCCGGAACATGGTTCCGATACGGGCCCGGCCACGGCTTCCGGCCAGCATGATCGCCGGCGCCAGGAACAGGACCGTCTCCAGCCAGAACATCACGCTATAATACCCTTCGCCGATCAGCAACGGACCGCGTCCGCGCAAAAACAGGTCCAGGAAGCGCACCGCCACGAACAGGAACAGGATGCCCGAGGTCACCCCCGAAAGGGAGGCCAGCATCTTGTCCTCTCTTTGTCGCCCGAAGGCGCGGCTGGAAAGGGTCGACTCCATCACCACCACGGCGTAACCCATGGCGATGCAGGAAATCAGGTACAGGAACGGCAGCCACGGCGTGTGCCACAGGGTGTGCAGCCGCGGTCCGGCCAGCATGATCACCGAACCGAGCGACGACTGGTGCATGGTCGGCAGCAGCATGCCCAGGGCGATGAACCAGATCAGCGCCTTGTCCATGAACTTCGACAGCCCGCGCGAAAAACTCGCCAGGCCGGTATTGCCGCTGTCCTGCCATTTTTCCAGGAAGGCCGGGGAAAGTTCGATCCACAGCACCATCACGTAGGCCATGACGCACAGCGCCACTTCCAGAAGGGCCGAATCGAGGTTCCACTTGCCCACCGAGATGGGAATCCGCCAGATGAACCAGGGCCGGCCGACATCGATGATGATGCCGATGGCGGCCACCGAATACCCCAGCGCGCTGGTCAGCAGGGCGGGCCGCACCAGCGGGTGGTACTTGCCCTTGTTGAAGATGTAGACCAGCAGGGCCATCGCGTAGCCGCCGCAGGCCAGGGCCGTTCCGGTTACCACGTCGAAGGCGATCCACAGACCCCAGGGATAACCGTCGCTCAGGCCGGTGGAAGGGCCCAGGCCGACGGCGAATCGCCATACAGTCAGGGCCGCGCCCACCATGAAGACAAACAGCAGGATCCGCGTGGACGGAGTCATCAGGGATCCGCCGACGGGGGTTGCCTTGTGTTCGCTCATGATTCATCCCCCTGGTCGCCTTTGCGCCGGTTGCGCAGCATGACCGCGCCCATCGCCACGTACAGGGCCGCCGGGGCGATCATGCCCTTGTACACGCCGTGCTGGATCGTTCGGTTCAGCTTGGGCACCGCTTCGTCGCCCAGTTCGGGCAGACCCAGCTTTTCGAAGGGAACGTGCGACAGGTAGAGCACCTGGGTGCCCCCGCCGTCGTGTTCACCGTAGATCTTGTCCACGTAACGGCCGGGATGGTCGACCATCCGCTTTTTGGCCTCGGCGAGCAGTTCGTCGTACTTGCCGTAGATCACCGCGTCGCGCGGGCAGACCTCGCAACAGGCCGGCTCCTTGCCCTCGGCCAAACGGTGGTTGCACAGCTCGCATTTGATGATGCGTGGGTTGGCCTCTTCCCACTCGAACTTGGGAACATTGTAGGGGCAGGCCACCTGGCAATAGCGGCAGCCGATGCAGCGATCGCTGTCCCAGGTGACGATGCCGTGCTCCCGTTTCTGCAGGGCCCCGATCATGCAGGCGCCCACACAGGCGGGATCGATGCAGTGCATGCACTGCTGTTTCATGTACGACCGCCGACCATCTTCCTGGTAGAGCTTGATGATGTTCTTGGTGCGGTCATTCAGGGACTGGGGGGCATCGTAAAGGACGTCGCCCCGGGTGTCCGGCGGCAGGTCGTTGGCTTCGTGGCAGGCCACCACGCAGGCCTTGCAGCCGATGCAGCGCGTGGTGTCGTACAACATCCCCACCGCGTCGTCCGGAGCCTTGCGCGGTTCGCTGGCAACCGCGGGCACCGCGCTGACCGCCGCGGTACCTCCCGCGTAGGCCAAACCTTTGAGGAATGCGCGTCTGGTTCTAGCCATCGGTTACTCCTCCTTTTTGTCGGTGGAGTCGGGGCCTTCCCCATCCAGTTTTTTCGCCTGTTTCCAGGCCGCGCCCAGGGCTACACCAACCACGGCTCCGCCCACGGCGGTGGCCACGGGGCTGACCCCACCATGGTCGGCGTGAATGGGCGGGTAGGTATCGGGCGGCGTCGCGCGTTCGATATCGACCGTCGTATGGATGGGGACCTGGAAGGCCAGCTCCTTCTCCGTACAGCCGATGCAGGGGTGCCCGATACCGATGGGCCAGGCCCCGGGGACCTCGCAGAAGTGCTTGATGGAACAGTTGGCATGGGTCGCCGGACCCTTGCAGCCCATCTTGTACAGACAATGGCCCAGCCTGTGGTCCTCGTCTCCGAACTGCTGCACGAAGCGGCCGGCATCAAAATGGGGGCGCCGCGGACAATCTTCGTGGATCGTGCGGGCGTAGGCGAACAGCGGGCGTCCCTTGTCGTCCAGGGCGGGCAGTGTGCCGAGCGTCACGAACTGCAGCACCACCCCCAGGAAGTTGTAGGGGTTCGCCGGACAGCCCGGAATCGTGACCACGGTCTTGTCCTTGAGGATCATGGGTGCCCCGGTGGCCCCGGTGGGATTGGGGCCGGAGGCGGGAAGGCCCCCGAACGAGGCGCAGGAACCCAGGGCGATGATGGCGGCCGCGTCGGCAGCCACCTCGTTCAGGATTTCCAGGGCGGTCCGGCCGGCGATCTTGCAGTAGATGCCGCCGTCCTTCTCGGGAATGGACCCCTCAACCACCAGCACGTATTTGCCCTTTTGGGCGGCCATGGTGTCGTGCAGTGATTTTTCGATCTGATGGCCAGCCGCGGCGGCCAGGGTTTCGTGGTAGTCCAGGGAGATAAGATCGAGGATCAGGGAGGCCAGTTCGGGATGCGCGGTTCTCAACAGAGACTCGGTGCAGCCGGTGCACTCCTGGAAATGGAGCCAGATGACCGAGGGCTTGAGGCCCAGGTCGGCCGCTTCCACCATCTGGACGACGGCCGAGCCGGAGAGCCCGATGGAGGCGGCCGCGGCGGTAATGATCTTCAGGAATTTTCGTCGTCCGATTTTTGTTTCGAGAGCGCTGGGGGTCTTGGCGGAGATATCGAGGATTGGATCCATCGGCCGGCCTCCGGGTCGAGGTTCACTTTTCCAGAAACTCCCGGTTTGGGGAAAGGGAAATTCCAGATTTCATATCTATCAGATCGGCAATTGCAAACACCCTACCATTTAATAGGGTATCCTGAAAGGCATTTTGATTCCTTTTTTTCAAAATGAATATTACAACCATTCTCAACTTGATCCCAAGAATTCATTTTTACGGCCCTCTGACCAAATCGACCTTGTGGAAGCGGGAATTCCCTATATGATACGTGGTGGTTCGAGCGGAAGCGGAGCCACCGAGCCGGGACCTGACCCGGGACCGACCGTCTGCCCTGAAAACACAGGCAGCGCAAAGTCGTGTCGGGAGCAGGCTCCAGACCGGACCAGCGACTCATGGTGAAAGCCAGGGTTCGGTCCGGATGCAGGAAGGAACCGGGACTGGAGCGGTTCGGATATAGCGGAGAGTGGCGGAGCCCAGGAGGGCTCCGCCTAGTTTTTCAGCGGGAACGTCTCGGTGTTTTCCTAACTGATCGGCGTGACATCGCCGGTCTCAAGATCGATCACATAGGCAGGGACTCCCCCCACGAGAACGCCGGCGGTGCTGTCGCCATCGTAAATCACCAGCAATTCGATGCCGCTGACCGTCAGCAAAAACATCCCGCTCTCGGGAAAGGAGCTGACTCCCAGCAGCACAACCGGATCATCCTCCGGAATCATGAAATCGCTGCTGAAGGAACCCACCGTCAGGTTTCCACTGCCCAGAATATCAGCCCTGTCGGCCGACTGGTTGATGTCGCCGAAGAGATTGAAGGAAACTTCAAATAACACGACTTCCGTCCCACCGATATCCTTCGCCGCGGTCAACACCGTGGAACCGGGGGTATAGAGAAGGCCGTAATCCGCCTCTTCCCAGCTGGAATGATTTCCCTCGGCACCGCCTTCGAAATACTCGAGAACGATCGTGCCGGTGATATCCCCTCCCGCGGGGAACTCGTAAGGGTAGACACCCAGGTCCTTGTCGCGTGGTTTGGAACCCCTAAAGGTCAGAATCCTCGGACCCACCTCGGAAATTCCAAAGGCAACCCGGCCCGCCAGCTGCGCGGCCTGCAGTTCGGTGAGCTCGGGAACCGGGTCGTCGGGGCTCACCGAATCACTCTCGCAACCGGCCATCAAAAGGCCGCCCGCCATCAGCAGGACCAGGACACCAACCCAGTATCTGCCTTTCATCATCTCGTTGAATTTCATGATCTTATCCTTTCGGAAGGACCGGTGATTTCCGTGTTGCGGTCCAAAGTTGTGTCACCGTCTGCGATCAAAAACCGAACATCAGACCGGCGGAATAGGTGGACATGTCGCCGAACCCGGCTTCCACGTTCAGGTCCAGCAGGATGTCCAGGGTCAACCCGACCGTAAACCGTTGTTTCTGGCGGCCTTCAACCTTGAAGGCGACGTCGGTATCAAAATCCGGGTTGTAGTAGGTCACCGTCATTTCCGAATCCTCGATGGCAAAACCACCATAAAGCGTCATGGCCGGCCAGCTTTTGCTGACTGCCAGGAAGTAGGAGTTGGCTTTGGAATCGAACAGCTTGTCCTGTCCCTTGTTCTGCGTGTTCTCCACCTCCAGGGCCGTGCTGAAAAAACCCACCATCAGATCGATGGGCAGGTCCTCCATCACACCGCTGGCGCTCCACTGCAGGCCGTAGCCCATATAGGTGGAATTTTCGAAATCCCCCATTTTGACGGACGGGAAATACCGCAGGGTGAATTTCAGGCCGACCAACCCGCCGATGTAAGCTTCGGGAGTGGCCAGGGGCACCCAGCGGGTGTCCCAAAACCCGGGAATGCCCTCGAAGGAAAAGATTCCGTCCGGCGTCATGACATCGATTCTTCCCGGATTTTCGGTATCCCCGAAAATCGTGGGACCGTACATGACCGCTGTTCCGGACTCGCCATCCCAAATGGGATCGAATTCCCCCAAATCGTCTATATGGACTACCTTGCGAAAGGTCTGGTCGGCTTCGTTCAGGTAGGTCCCCATGACTTTGACGCCGATCCCAAAGGTCAGGCCGCCGTAAGGGATGTCCGCGGTGGAATAGAGGTTCGAATTCTGGTTGGGGCCGAAGGCGTGGATGAACGGTGAGGCGTAGGCTTCACCATATTCCTGGCCCACCTGCTCCATCAGCTGCTGAATGCTGGTGGCCCGGGCGTTATCCGCCGTAAAGCCCAAGCCCAGGCAAACCATCAGCAGGACAGCGATTCCGAACCCGGAAAAGCCTGTTCGGCCCGGGAATCTTCGGGATCTGATAAATAATCTCATTGTCTCCCCCTCCCTCAGTTGGTAAAAATGGGCCATGCGGGTATCTTAGGGATTGATTCCCCCCCGTCAGTGTACCTTAGTTTATACTTGGCGTGTAACGTTAATCCCCTAACAAGCAACACGGAACTGCTTATTACCGCAACCTGAAAGCCGATCTATGCCGCCCGTTGATTCCCAGTCGAATACTCCCGACACAATGGATTCCTTCATGTTCTGGGACATGGCCGGCACCCTGATTCCCTACGACCCCATGACCGGCCGCCCGTTGCCTCTGCCCGGATGCCAGGATTTCCTGCCGGAAATGGCCCGCAATTTCCGCCTGGTGGTCACCACCGGTGACGGCACCGCGTCCGCCCGTGGTTTCCTTTCCGGTTTCGAGATCCTTCAATACATGGAACAGGTGTTCGGCGATCTGAACCATCCGGTGGGCAAACCCTACGGGGAAATTTGCCGGAAACTCGGGGGAAAACCCGATAAATCCCTGGCGGTGGGGGACCGCCTTCGCGCCGACATCCCCGCCGATACCGACCAGGTGGTGACCATTCTGATCAACCAGGACGGGGGCATCGTCAACGCGGGGATGGTTTCCTTCATGACCCACATCCTCATGAAACAATCCGCGTGCTTCCCTGAAGCCTTCCGGTTGCTGGCCGCCAACGCGGCCCCCGATCCCGAGTCGGTGGGCTCGGCCGGGGGCGGTGAAATCACCGAGGCCTGGCGCCGAAACGACGGTTTCGACTACCGCCTTCAGGTCTACCGGCATTCCGCCCTTGCGGGAGAGCGGCTCATCATCGTCATTTGAGGGGTTGTTCAACCGAATGTCCACAGGCAGGGAAGGAACCGTCATGTCAGAAACGATCCGCCTCTTCGTCACCGGCGGCACCTTCGACAAGGAATACGACGAACGCAACGGAAACCTTTATTTCAAGGATTCCCACCTGCGGGACATGCTCAAGCTGGGCCGCTGCCGGCTGAACGTGGAAATCCGCACCCTGATGATGATCGACAGCCTGGATATGGACGACGAAGACCGCGACGTCATCCTCGGGCAGTGCCGCAAGTGCGACCGGGATCGCATCGTCATCACCCATGGGACCGACTCCATGGAAACGACCGCACGCCTGCTGGGAGAGAATATCACCGGCAAGACCATCGTGCTGACCGGGGCCATGATTCCCATGGCTTTCGGCAGCAGCGACGGCCTGTTCAATCTCGGCAGCTCGCTGGCTTTCGCCCAGAGCCTTCCTGCCGGTGTCTACATCGCCATGAACGGCCGATATTTCACCTGGGACAATGTGAGAAAGAACCGGGACATGGGTGTGTTTGAGGAATTAACCTAAATTTTTACATTTATACTGGGATTCCCTCCTTTCTGTTGGAAATATTAAAAATTTTTAATAAAAATGCACAAAGCCGTGTAACCAAATCACGGTCTCGTGACCTTTATACATATACGGGGGGTTGAGGGAGATTCGAACCCCGGTGGGTCGGTAGCGTCGTTACAAAAAAAAGGTAAGAAATTTCGACCTGTATGCCGTTTTAAATCATCAGGTTTTGTGACGCTACCGACTGGGACATCGATTGATAACAATATGATTGCGGAAAGACCGGGCCACCTGCTGGTAACTTTTGGGCGAGGGTTACCAAATACAGGCCCGGTTTTTCCATTTATTTTCCAACCTGACTCCATTTATTACCCAACCTGACTCCAAATTTACCCAACCTGACTGTGCCGGGCTCTTTCTCCTTGGTCCCGGACCCGGAACCTGATATCTTTTTGACATACAACTTCGCAACTGTTTACCCGGAGGGTGACATGGGTTCGGAACTCGGCGTCCTGGCGGCCACCGCTGCAACCATCGGTTTCGTCCACACCCTGACCGGCCCCGACCACTACCTGCCCTTCATCGTCATCGGAAAAGCCCGCAACTGGTCCCTGGGCCGCACCCTGGGCATCACCGCCCTGTGTGGATTCGGCCACGTTCTCGGTTCGGTGGCCCTGGGTCTGGTGGGCATAGGTCTCGGTCTGGCGGTGGGGCAGCTGAACATCATCGAGGGGTTGCGCGGCGACATCGCGGCCTGGCTCCTGATAAGTTTCGGCCTGGTCTACGCCGTGTGGGGTCTGCGCAAAGCCATGAGAGACCGCCCCCACGAACATGTTCACCAACATTCCGACGGTACGGCCCACACCCACCATCACAGCCACCACCATGAACATTCCCACGTGCACGACGGGGGAACCGGCTCCAGCCGCAGCCTCACGCCCTGGGCCCTGTTCATCATCTTCGTCCTGGGCCCCTGCGAACCCCTCATTCCCATCCTGATGTATCCGGCGGCCACCAGCAGCTATGCCGGCCTGTTTCTGGTGGCGACCATTTTCGCGGTGGTCACCATCGCCACCATGCTGTTGATGGTATATCTGGCCCAGCGCGGCATCCGGCTGATTCCCGTGCAACGGATCGAGCGCTTCACGCACGTCATCGCCGGCACGGCCATTCTCGGCAGCGGCCTTGCCATCCGCTTCCTCGGGTTGTAACCATGCATGAGATGTCCATCGTGTCCGGGATCCTGGACATCGCCGAAAATGAGGCGCGGTCAGCCGGTGCCCGGGTCATCAACTCCGTCGAAATCGAAGTGGGCGGATTGGCCGGAGTGGAAATTCCGTCGCTGGAATTTTGTTTCGAAGTGGCCCGTCGCGGCACGCTTGCCGCAGGGGCGGAACTCATTATCCATGAGATCCCCGGCCGTGGTCACTGCCCCGATTGCGATCGTGAAGTCGCCGTGGAATATTTCATGGCCGTCTGCCCGGAGTGTGGCCAGGCGCTGTTGGAAATCCTGCAGGGCCGGGAGTTGAGGGTCCGTTCCATCAACGTGGATTAAATCGTTTTGAACCAACCTGGAGTGCGACATGTGTGACACCTGCGGCTGTAATCAACCCCCCGAGGCGGTGACTTTCCGCAAACCCGGCGAAGCGGGGCATCATCACGACCACAACCATCATCACCATGATCACCCACATGATCAAGGTGCCTCGCGCACGCTTCAGGTCGAAACCGACATCCTGCAGCAGAACAACCTGCTGGCCCAGCGCAACCGCGGCTGGTTCGAGGCCAAGGGCATTCTCGCGCTCAACCTGGTTTCGTCGCCGGGATCGGGAAAAACGACGGTGCTCGAACGCACCATCACCGCCCTGAAGGATGGGATGGATGTCTCGGTCATCGAAGGCGACCAGCAAACTCTGAACGACGCCGACCGCATCGCGGCCACGGGCGCGCCGGTGATCCAGGTCAACACCGGCAAGGGCTGCCACCTGGACGCGCAAATGATCCGGCGGGCCTGCGACAAACTCGCACCCGCCGACGGCTCGTGCCTGATGATCGAAAACGTGGGCAACCTGGTCTGCCCCGCCATGTTTGATCTGGGCGAGGCTGCCAAGGTCGTGATCATCAGCGTCACCGAAGGCGACGACAAACCCCTGAAGTATCCCACCATGTTCGCCGCTGCGGATTTGTGCATGATCAACAAGATCGATCTGCTGCCCTACGTGGACTTCGACGTGGACAAATGTGAACAGGCCGCGCGGGCGGTGAATCCCAGGCTCGAGTTTTTCCGCATATCGGCCACCACCGGTGAAGGCCTGGAGCAGTGGTACGATTGGTTGAAAAACCGGTTGGGGAGTAGCCGGACCGGATCATGACATCCATTCCCACGCTGCGCCGCAGGTTCCTGGTGGACGGCATCGTCCAGGGTGTCGGATTCCGACCCTTTGTGTACAACCTGGCGCGCGGCGAAAAGCTGGCCGGATTCGTCACCAACACCAGCGAAGGCGTGGTCATCGAAGTCCAGGGGCCCGGCGAGGCGCTGGACAGCTTCGCCGTCCGCTTGACCGGTGAAGCGCCCCCCCTGGCGGACATCGTTGCGGTGGATGTTCAGGAAATGGAACTCTCGGCCGGGGCCGAAGAATTCGAAATCCGGGCCTCGGTCGACGCCCCCGGCACCCGCACCCTGATTCCCTTCGACGTGGCCACCTGCGACGACTGCCTGGCCGAAATCCGCGATCCCGGGGACAGACGGTGCGGCTACCCCTTCACCAACTGCACCAACTGCGGTCCGCGGTGGACCATCATCAGCCGTATTCCTTACGACCGGACCCACACCTCCATGGCCCCATTCACCATGTGTCCCCTGTGCCAGGCCGAATACGAAGATCCGGGCGACCGCCGTTTTCACGCGCAGCCCAATGCTTGTCCGGCGTGCGGACCGCGCGTGTGGCTGGAAGACTACGACGGCGTTATCACCGGCCGCACCAACCCGTTGGAAGCGGCGGCCGGATTACTCGCGGTCGGGCGGGTCCTGGCCCTCAAGGGCCTGGGTGGATTCCATCTCGCCGTGCGCTCCGACGACGAAAAAGCCGTCGCCCGCCTGCGGCGGCACAAAAACCGCGAGGCCAAACCCCTGGCGGTCATGGCCGGGAATCTTGAAGCCGCGCGGAGGCTGGGCGTTTTCGGTGAAGCGGAAGAGGAGATGTTGACGTCCCCCCGCGCACCCATCGTTCTGGTGAACAGGAATGATGGCGGACAACTGGCGGCCCCTTCGGTCGCGCCCGGACATCGTCGCCTGGGGGTCATGCTGCCGTACACCCCGCTCCATCACCTTTTGTTCGATAAACTGCGGGCCCGCGGCGTGGAGGCCCTGGTCATGACCAGCGGCAACGCCAGCGACGAACCCATCTGCCTGGGCAACGGGGAAGCCACCACGCGGCTGAGGGGCATCGCCGACGCCTGGCTGCTGCACGACCGGGACATTGTGCGCCGGGCGGACGATTCGGTGATCCAGATCCTGGACGACGGCCCGCTGCTGTTCCGCCGCAGCCGGGGCTATGCGCCGGTGCCGATTCACCTGAAGGGCGCGGCTGCTTCGGGCCCCGATATTCTCGCGGTCGGCCCCGAACTGAAAAATACGGTCTGCTTGTTGAAAGAAGACCGGGCCTTTCTCAGTCCCCATATCGGCGACATGGGAAACCTGCAGGCCTTCGAATTTTTTTCCGAAACCCTGGCCACCCTGCAGGGCGTCCTCGAATGCCGACCCGGGGTGATCGCCCATGATCTGCATCCCGGTTACTTCAGCACCCGCTGGGCCAAAGAGCAGACCGATCTCGGGATCGCCCTCGAACCGGTCCAGCACCATCATGCCCACATGGCGGCGGTCATGGCCGAGCATGGTTTAACCGGGCCGGTCATCGGCCTGATCATGGACGGCACCGGTTACGGAACCGATGGCACCATCTGGGGCGGGGAGATTCTGGCCGGGGACCTGAAGGATTTTCAGCGCCTGGGGCATTTCGATCCCGTCGCTTTGCCGGGGGGCGATGCCGCAATTCGCGCTCCCTGGCGCACAGCCGTCAGCTATTTGAGGCACGCCTTCGGGGATGACCTGCCGAAACTTCCCTGGATGGCGGATCTGCCCGTGGCCGCTGTGGTCGAAATGTTGGACAAAGAGGTGAATTCCCCCGTCACCAGCAGCTGCGGCCGCCTCTTCGACGCGGTTGCGGCCCTGACCGGCGGCTGGCTTGAAGCCCGCTACGAAGCCCAGGCCGCCATCGAGATGATGGCCCTGATCAGCCGTGACGAGGTGGCTGTTGCCGCACCGTTTTGCACACCTTTGTCCGGAGATGCCCCCCGGGGGACATCGCCATGCCAAGCTGTTATTTCAAAAGAAGTTGACGGGTTCATTGTTCCGGTTGACCCGATTATCCAAGGGGTTGTGGAAGCCCTGGCGGTGGGCGCCGTTCCCGCCGAGATCAGCGCCCGCCTCCACCGGACGCTCATCGATCTGTTTGTCGCCGCGGCACGGGAAGCATCCAGCCGAACCGGGTTGAAGGATATCGTATTGGGTGGCGGCGTTTTCCAGAACGAGATACTGATGGAAGAAACCGCCCGACTTCTGCGCGAGGAAGGTTTCGCCGTCCACCGGCCGCTGCTGGTTCCGGCAAACGATGGGGCGATCGCCCTGGGCCAGGCGGTGGTGGCCCGGGCGCGGCTGGCCGGCGACCAATAGGTGCGGGTGGGATAAAAATCAGTTATCCGTAGGGAAAATTATCTTACGCCCAAAAACCCCGGAGTGAACGATGCTGAAATTTCCCGCGCCCTTTCCCAACGCCATCTTCGTCTGCACCCACAAACGGCCCGACGGCCATCCCAAACCCTGTTGCGCCGACCGCGGCGGACGCGACATTCGCGATGAGCTGAAGAACATGGTCAAGGAAAAGGGTCTGGAGGGCCAGATCCGGGTATTCCAGAGCGGATGTCTGGGCGGCTGCGAGCAGGGCGTCATGGCCGTCAGGTATCCCGACGGCGAGCTGATGATGGCGATCAAACAGGAGGACCTGCAGCAGATCCTGGATGACGCGACGGGCGAGTGATCCTGCGGCCGGTCAGTTGAACGGGTTGGAATAGACCAGATCCAGTTCGAAAACTATTTCTCCCGGAGGCGGACCCGTGAGGTCTGCCCCGGCAGTACCGACACCTTGGTCCGTGGGTTGGAGAGCCGTCGCCGCGCGAGGATTCCACACCAGTTTGAGGACCGTCCCTTCGATCATATCCTCTTTGAACCACATGGAACCACCGCCGTTTTCATCCGCCAGGCTGATGCGCATCAGCGGGGTCAGGCTCAGCTTTCCCATTATTTGGCCGTTTTCATCGGTTGCCGACATGTCCGGCAGGTCGTACAGGTGGGGGAACAGCTTTTTGTCCTTCAGGACCAGCCTTCCGTTCGCATCGGTATAGCCGGCCGGCACCCGCGACATATCCAGCATTGCCAGAAGCATGTCCGTCCTGTCCTCGAAAAGCCACCGGTTGGTGCCGAGTTCCATGGCGACCATATGGACCGTGTAACGGCCTGAGGGCTGGTGGACGTCCGCGCTGCCAAGGCCATTCCACACCACCTGGTGATATCCCGCGGACAACTCGTCGTCGGTCAGGATGCGGATTTCCCGGCCCTCGATATCCTCGATGGTGAGCCGGACCCGGGAGGTGACCGGAACCTTGAACTGAATCTTGGTGGCCGCTTTGCCAGACATCTTCGCGTTCGGGAGATACGGATTGTCGTTGACCAGACCCACCCGCAGCCCATCCACCGGGTCGCCGGCGGTATCGGTAACCTGGATGGTAACCGCGAATTCCGCGGGTTTTACGGGATCCTCATCCGTGCAGGCCCCCACACCAAGACAAAGGGCCGCCAGGGCCAGGAACAGGTACTTTTTTCGCAAGTCAAATCCTCCTGAATATTCGGGGTTCAAGGTGTTATTATACATGAAAGTGGAAGGTGATTTCCATCTTTCACATCATGGAATGGAGCCGCCATGTGCCTGGCCATCCCCGGCAGGGTGCTCAAGACATTTGAAGAAAACGGGCTCGTCATGGGCCTGATCGACTTCGCCGGTGTGCGCAACCAGGCCTGCCTGACCTACACGCCCGAGGCCGAAGTGGGCAACTACGTCATCGTTCACGCCGGTTTTGCCCTTCAGGTTCTCAATGAGGACGAGGCCCAGGCTTCGCTGCGGGAATTGGCCCGTTTGGCCGACATCATGGATAAAGACCGCCAGGAAAAGGACGTCACGTGAAGTACCTGGACGAATTTCGCGATCCCCAACTGGCCAAGGGTCTGCTGGATGAAATCAAGCGCGCGGTCACTGGGCCCTGGGTGATCATGGAGATCTGCGGGGGTCAGACCCATTCGATCATGCGCTACGGCATCGACCAACTGCTGCCACCGGAGATCACCCTGGTCCACGGGCCCGGCTGTCCGGTGTGCGTCACGCCGTTGGAAACCATCGACCGGGCGCTGGCCGTCGCCGCGCGGCCGGATGTCATCTTCACCTCGTTCGGCGACATGCTGCGCGTTCCCGGCAGCAACGACGACCTGTTCCGCGTCAAATCGCGGGGCGGCGATGTCCGCATGGTCTACTCCCCCCTCGAAGCGGTGAAGATGGCCCGCGAAAACCCCGACCGCGAAGTCGTTTTTCTCGCCGTGGGTTTCGAAACCACCGCGCCGGGCAACGCCATGGCCATCAAGCAGGCCGCCGCCGAAGGTCTGACCAACTTCAGCGAGATCGTCAGCCATGTGCTGGTGCCGCCGGCCATGGAGGCCATCCTGTCCTCGCCCGCCTGCCGGGTGCAGGGGTTCCTCGCCGCCGGCCACGTGTGCACCATCATGGGCTGGGATGAGTACGAACCCATCGCCGCCAAATACCAGGTGCCGATCGTGCCGACGGGGTTTGAACCCGTGGACATCCTCGAGGGCATCCTCAAGACCGTTCAACTGCTGGAAAGCGGGCAGCCCGGCGTTGAAAACCAGTACCTGCGTTTGGTTCAAGCCGAGGGAAATCCCGTTGCGCGCGCCGTCGTCGAAGAGATCTACCAGGTGTGCGACCGCAAGTGGCGGGGCATCGGGATGATTCCCGGGAGCGGGCTGACGATCCGCGAAGAGCTGGCGGCCTTCGACGCGGAAAAGAAGTTCAAGGTCGAAGGGATCGTGACCGAGGAGCCGGAGATCTGCATCAGCGGCGAGATCCTGCAGGGATTGAAAAAACCCCACGAGTGCCCGGCCTTCGGCAGGGAATGCACACCGACCTCGCCGCTGGGGGCGACCATGGTTTCGAGCGAAGGCGCCTGCGCCGCCTATCACAAATATTCCAGGAAGGGCCTGTTGTGACCGAACGCCCCGAACTTCCGGATTTCGACAAGATGAACTGTCCGCTGCCGCTGATGGACCACGATTCCATCCAGCTGGCCCACGGGGCCGGCGGCCTGCTGTCGGCCGACCTCATCGACAAGCTGATCATGCCCCGCTTCGCCAGTCCCGAATTGGAGATGCTGGAAGACCAGGCCGTGCTCACCCTGCCCCCGGGTCGGGTGGCCTTTTCGACAGACACCTTTGTCGTCA
>Ga0164313_10002506_pt1 | contig 16405 bp, 10 predicted proteins | sample GuaBasSedimGuay4_FD_113735 | JGI IMG/M metagenome (GOLD analysis project Ga0164313, IMG submission 113735) | Subseafloor sediment microbial communities from Guaymas Basin, Gulf of California, Mexico - Guay4, Core 4569-4, 0-3 cm | ecosystem: Environmental > Aquatic > Marine > Hydrothermal vents...
AAAATGACGGATTCGTTTCTGTTGAGGGAAGAAAAATTATAGCGCCGGATGGCGGACAGATCATTTTACATGGTATCAATGTGGTGAACAAAAATCCTGAAGAAAAATATCTCGGTCATATAACAAGAGATGATTTTGCCATGTTTAGTTCCTGGGGTTTTAATGTGGTACGACTTGGGATTATTTGGGATGGCCTGGAGCCTGAGCCTGGTGTGTACAATGAGTCTTATCTGAAGGGTATTGATGAAATGATCGGATGGGCTGCTGAAAATGACATTTACATATTTTTGGATATGCATCAGGATCTTTATAGCGTAAAATTTTCTGATGGAGCACCCGAATGGGCCACACTCGATGAAGGAAAGGAGCACTTGAGGGGAGAGATTTGGAGTGATTCTTATCTTATCAGCCCGGCGGTACAAACGGCATTTGATAATTTCTGGAAAAACACACCGGCTCCGGATGGGACAGGAATCCAGGATCATTATATAAATTTGTGGAAACATATTGCCCAAAGGTATGCGGACATCAAGACGGTGATCGGATATGACATTATGAATGAACCTTTCCCAGGATCCACGGCCAACCAGGTGATGCCCATCATGCTTGGGTCTTATGCAATGATGATGATGGAACAGACAGGTCAGGCACCACCCTCGGAAGAGGAGCTTATGATGATGTGGTCGACACAACGGGAGGAAGTCTTAAAAACGCTGTCCACCGCAGAGGCCTATAGAAAGATAATCGATCCGGTAGAGCCAGTAAATGTGGCATTCGAAAAAGGTCCATTGATGGGTTTTTACCAAAAGGCCCGCGATGCAATACGTCAGGTAGATACACATCATATCATTTTCATAGAACACAGTTATTTTACCAATATGGGTGTGCCCGGTGGTTTGCAAAATCTGTTGGATGAAAATGGCAACAAAGATCCGCTGGTAGTCTATGCTGCCCATGGTTATGACCTTGTGGTAGATACTGATGCGCTTACCCGGGGTAGTGATGAAAGGGTACGGTTGATCTTTGACCGGGTCAATGAAACATCCATACGGTTGGATATACCTGTTTTAGTAGGTGAGTGGGGTGCGCTGCATGGTGAGTCACCGGAAATGGCGGATCCGGCCCAAGTGTTGGTAGGTGAATTCAATAAGCATTTATTTAATGATACTTTTTGGGCATTTTACCGGGGTATTAAGGATATGCCGTTTTTTGAAGTGATCAAGAAGCCGTATGTACAGCGTGTACCCGGAACCCTTATATCCTACCGGTTAGACTTTGAAACAAATGTATTTGATTGTGTTTGGGAAGAAGATCCAGCATTGAGTGGCCCAGCGAAAATATGGGTTCCGGATTTATCGGTTTTATCAGAAGACGATATAGAGGTCAGCCCGGCAGGCGCCCGTATTGAGTTAGAAGCTCTGGAAAATACAACGAGCGGTTATGTAATCGTTACTTCTGAAGGAAAGACAGAAGAAAGGAGTCTTAAATTGAAGCTTGGGGTAGAGTAAACTGTCAGAATTAGGATTTCAATGATTTAAGGATATTAGGATTAAGAAGCTTTCTTAGATTTAAGATATTGACGGTTTTCAGGATGGTTAACATTGTAAACTCTTTTATAGTCCAAACTTTTTGCTCCAAAATTCAAAAGTAGACCAATGGGTAAATTATAAACCTGACAATAATTCATTGCCTGAGCCAAATGAATTTCTTCCAATTTACTAACAGCCTTTAGTTCAACCATTATTTTATCTTCGACAAAAAAGTCAACTCTTCTTGTCCCAATTTGAATGTCATCATAAAATATAGCCATTTCCATTTCGCGGGTAAAAGATAGTCCCAGTTTTTCGAATTCAATGGCTAAAGCTCTTTGATAGATTACTTCCTGAAAGCCGTTTCCTAAAGTAGAATGAACTTTCATGGAGCATCCTATAATTTTATGAGTAAGTTCTTTAAACTTCATTTGATATGTTTATCGAATTGTCGAATTTAAAAGATCAAAGATCAAATCAAAAATTTTCTTCCATAATCTTATCATCCTCATATCCTAAAAATCCTAATCCAGATAATTAAAACTCAACGGAGAACCAGTTGTTGTGGTGCTGGGGCCAGGTGAAGTAGAAGCGAACGTAGAGCCAGGGGATCATGGGAACCATGAGTGAAACACCACTACCGATGGATGCCAGAGGCTTGTTTTTGTAAATGTCAATATAAGTATCTGCTCCCGTTCCCCAGTTAATGAAGAAGGATTGTTCAAGGGCGAACCAATTGCGGTTTATATAAGTAAAGTGGCTACCTATATAGGCAGTATAATATGCTTTTCCTGAAATTTCACCATTGAAAATGCCTCTCACGTCCTGATTTCCCTTGTAGAATAGCAGCGAAGGTATGTTGGATGTTGTATATCCTGTTGAAAATCGTGCGCTGAGTTGAATGATCGGATTGAATAATTTATAATACGAAGCCCCTGCACCAAGAGTCAAATAATGCGGACTGTTATGATCGAGCCCTATTCCCAATCCGAATCCGCCACTGATCAGGTAGCCATCGCGCTGGTGCCTCATTCGTTTGACATAGCCTATGGACTCAGAAAATGATGTAACCAGGTAATTAATTTTGTAGGCTCCGTTATTTGGGATTTCGGGTTGAATTAAAGATGAATCAGTGTTATGTTGAAAATATGTAATTCCAATATTTGGAGAAAAGACATATTCAAAATCGCGGTGCCATGGATTTGAAATAGAAAAGCCAATTTCTTTTTTTGTATAACCAATACCTGAATTTTTTTCACCCTGTTCATAGCGATATTGTTCGTTATGACCAAACACTACTGAACTATGAATGGCCATATTTTTATATAAAAGCTGTCGGGGAACAGTAATGCGGAAACTAAAATCGGTGACATTTGATCCATAAGTTCCCATAAGCCCCACGTGCAGGTTTTTACCTAGAAAATTGTTGTCAGAAACACCCACAGTAAATTTGAATTCTTCTTGATTGCCAGAAAATGAAAGGATGGGAACAATGGTGAAGGCATCTTTGGCTGTAATGTTGAGCAGGATACGGTCGTCTTGAAGGGTGTCTATTGCATATCGTACATCTGAAAAATTCCCAATGTTCCAAACTTTGGTAATGGCTTTGTCAAGGGTGTTTTTATCGATGTCCATTCCAGGTTTAATACCCATTTCCTGCAGGATGATCTTATCTTTAGTTCGCCAGTTTTTACGAATGTGTATGGAGTCGATGTGTATGGTCGAATCGCTGGCATAGATGTTTTGCCGTCCTGTGGTCGCAAGGGTAGGAAGGAGCAGGAGCAACCATAAATACCATTTTCTTTGCATAGCATCTCAATCGTGTATAATAAAAGTACGAATTACCGGGAGGTTGTTTTGAAAAGCTGAGGTGTTTGGGATAAAGGTGTGGTATATGTAGTGAAAGGAATTGGGCAGGGGGTGAAAGTGTAGTATTTGGGGTGAATGGAGTTGGATGGAAGAGGTCGGCAGTCGGCAGTAAATCATTCCGCATTCCGGCAGGCTGTTGACTGAAGACTGCGGACTGAACAAAAAATTGTCGTCGGTTCGTTAGATTTTTTATGACAAATATTTTTACTTATTTTTATATAAACTTATGCTTGCTAAAATTGCAGTAAAACCTAAATGCCTAAAGGTCATTAAATGAATACAGAAGCACAGAATTACTCAAATTTTAAAATAACCGGTATCAGGATATATAAATTTGATATCCCATTAAGAGAAGTTTTTCAGATTGCCACGATGAGCATTAGTACTGCAAAAAATGTATTGATCAAAGTAGAAACGAATGATGGAATTGATGGTTGGGGTGAGGCGGCCTCCTTTCACGCTATAGTTGGTGAGACACAGCTTATAAACTTAGCTGCTGCTAAGGAACTTAGAGATATTCTCGTTGGGGAAAACCCGCTGGAAATTGAATCCATAGTACAGGCTATGGATCATTTTCTACCACATAACACCACTATCAAAAGCGCAATTGATATGGCTCTTTATGATATAGCGGCAAAAGTAGCTGGATTACCATTATATTCATTTTTAGGTGGAAAGAAACGTGAAATAGAAACAGACATGACTCTTGGTATTTGTAATCCTGACGAGGCAGGTGAAAAAGCCATGGCAATAAAGTCGATGGGATTCAGGATGATAAAGATTAAGCTTGGGTTAGATTTTGTTGATGACTTCGCAAGATTGAAAAATATCCGACAGGCCGTTGGGGATGATGCGATTTTGAGAATTGATGCCAATCAGGGATGGGATCGCATGAGCGCAAAAAACAATTTGGATGCCTTTGATGATTATAATATTGAGTTTTGCGAGCAACCTTGTAGGGTTAATGATCAAAATGGGATGAAATTTGTTAGCAATAATACAAATATCCCAATTATGGCTGATGAATCCCTGTTTTCACCCTTTGATGCATTGAGTCTTATTCAACAAGATTCCGCACCGTATTTTAATATAAAATTTTCCAAATCAGGTGGGATTCTTAATGCGATTAAAATTGGACATATTGCAGAGGTGGGTGAAATTCCTTGTATGATTGGCTGTATGTCGGAGACCAAACTTGGTATAACTGCAGCCGCACATTTTGGATTGTCAAATAGCATCCTGAAATTCTTTGATTTAGATTCACACCTTGAACATTCTGAAGATCCAATTGTTGGAGGTATCGATATCAAAAACGGAATTATAGAAATTCCCGAAGATCCTGGGATAGGCGCTTATCCCGACGCTGATTATTTGAAAAGTCTTGAGGAAATCAAATAATGTTAGGCCCTGAAGTCACATTCACCGACAGGGATTACCTGATCATTGATGGCAGGAAACTCCTTTATTTGGCGGGTACAGATTATCACCGATTGTCAGGTCATCCCAAAACAATTAGTGCTGTTACCCGAGCGGCAAAAAAATTTGGTATCGGTTCGACCGGCTCCCGTACAACTACAGGTAATCATTCATTATTGTTACAATTGGAAGAAAAAGCGGCTATTTTTTTTGAAACTGAAGCATCAGTTGTTTTATCATCCGGTTATTTATCCAACTCTGTTCTCTTGCAAGGCATTTCAGATAGATTTAACATAATATTCATAGATGAAAAGGCTCATCCCAGTTTATACGATGCCGCGACTCAGGCATGTTATATGACTAATAAAAAGTTAGTTAAATTTAGATATATGGATCCTCAGAGTCTGGAGGATATACTTAAAAAATATCTCAGCAAAGGTTCAAGGCCATTGATTTTGACTGATGGTGTGTTTCCGGTAAATGGTGATATTCCACCATTGAATGAGTATGCTCAGGTTATCAATAACTACGCTGGTAAGATACTTCTCGATGATGCTCATGCAATGGCAGTGGTGGGTAAAACCGGTAAGGGCAGCTGGGAAGCAAAGAAAATAGATAGAGACTTGGTTTATCAAACGGGCACACTCAGCAAGGGATTCGGTGCTTTTGGCGGAATTATTACCGGGGAGAGGGATTTGGCGGCAGAAATTTATGATAAAAGTCTTGCGTTTGTAGGCAGTACCGGACTGGCATTGCCACTTGCCGCAGCCGGACTTTCCTCTGTTTCACATCTTTTAGCAAACCGGGTTAGTATTACTCAGCTGCAAGCGAGAGCGATTTCTTTAAAAAAGAGATTTAGAAAAATTGGGTTTGAGATGCCTGAAACGACAGCTCCAATATTTTCAATTACCTATGATAATAGTTCAAAAAATATCAGGCTGAAAGAATTGCTAATTGAAAATGGCATATATCCCCCCTTTATGGAATATCCCGGATCTCCGGCCGGGGGTCATTTTAGATTTATTATTACGAGTTCAACTACAGAGGACCAAATAAATATGCTATATGAAACAATTAAGTCATCATTATGATGAAATGAAAGAATAATCAGAGTTGTTGTTTATGAAGAAATTCAAATTTGTACACCTTGTTATTTTGTTGGCATCAGTGCTGTTTTTTAATGTCATTATTGATATTATTAGAATTTCGGCTTATGATATTTATCCGATAAGGCCTGTTGAGAATATACAATTGCAGCAAGATCAAATCTATTTTGAACTGGCAAATGGGATTGAAAAAATGGATTGGAGCAGATTGGATGGCACACTTGAATATATCGACAACCAATATGATTGTTCTGATTTTCGATTGGTTAACCTGATTCGCATTATTTATGAATATGGGGATCAAATCCCTGAAAATACACTTTCTAAAATTGAAAACATTCTTTTTGAATTTAGATATTGGTGGGATGAACCTGGAGAGAACTCTATGTGTTACTGGAGTGAAAATCATCAAATACTCTTTGCTTCAGCCGAATATCTGGTAGGGCAAAAATACCCTGACATGATATTCCCAAAGAGTGGCTTATCGGGCAGGGAACATATGGCTAAAGCAAGAAAAAGAGCACTTGATTGGTTGGAAATGCGGTGGAAGTATGGGTTTACAGAGTTTTTTTCCGGTGTATATTATAAAGAGGATATCGGAGGCATGATCAATCTTATCGATTTTGCAGATGACGAGGAGCTGGTGAAAAAGACTGAGATCATTATGGATTTGCTTTTTTATGATGTGGCTAGCCAAAGCATAAGCACCATGTTTGTTTCGGCCAGCGGAAGAGCATATGAAGGAAACCGCAAAGGAGGAGCCGGGGCGACCCTGGGGGGACTTACGGATTATTACTGGGGCAGTGGAGAGGGGATAAATAGGGGTCTGATGTATGGAATGATGACCACAAATAGATATTCTTTGCCACCGGTATTAATAGATATCGCAAAGGACACTAACGATGTGATTATAAAACAAAACAATGGTCTTGATATAGCGGAATTAAAGGAAGAAGGATATTTTGGCACGGACAATAAAAGTATGATGATGCAATTAGGGATGGAAGCTTTTACAAATCCTGAAATTGTTCGGAATTCTCTTTCCCTTATTCGCAGGAATAAAATGTTTTCTAATGAATTTTTGAAAGATTTTAAAATATTGGATTTTTCCCTATTGCGTATGCTGCACCTTGAGCCTGCTGTTGTAAGGCTCATTAACCCTCAGACCAATGGCGTGGCTATTCAAAAAGGAAATACATATACCTATAAAACAAAGGATTATTCACTTTATTCTGTTCAGGATTATCACCCCGGAACCTATGGGGATCAGCATCATGTAGCGGGAATGAACATAGGGAATTCATTTAGCATTTTCCATACTCATCCTGCTCTTGAGAAAGGCGTGTTAAAACAGTCGCCAAATTACTGGGTAGGTTATGGACATCTGCCTCATGTTGTTCAGGACTGCAATGTTTCTCTGGCCATTTATAGTATTCCAGCCAGGAAAGGGTTGATGGAAGAAGCTCTATTGGATTATACACATGCGTATTTCCCAATGGAAAAATTTGATACCGTTTGCATAAGTGAAAATTATGCCATTGGGAAGAAAGGTGATACATATTGCGCTTTTATTGGAAAAAATCAACTGAGATATAGGGAAAACACAACTGATGATCTTATTCAGAATGGAAAACAAACTTATTGGATAACAGAGGCCGGATCAAAAAAAGAGGATCGCTCATTTGCTGAGTTTTGCCAAAGGATTGTTAGCAATCCAATGACATTTAATACCTCAAACCTTGAATTGACTTATTTTTCGAAAGGCAAAACATACAATATGATATTTGATGCTGGATTTATAGTGAATGGCGAACTGATCATCACAAACTATGATCGTTATGATTCGCCTTATTGTAAAGGGAGAAAAAAAGCTGATTCAATTATTATTGAGTTCAATGGAAAATATTTGCATCTTGACTTTTACAAGATGATAAGGGATTTCACTGGCTCAGGAATCTAGAAAGGCCATAGTAATACCTTCAATGATCATATTTGTTCCAATAATGGCAATGATCAATCCCATTATTTTCCCGATTACGACGATAATATTTTTCCCTAATTTTTCAACAATGAGTTCACTCAAATTAAAAGCTAAATAGGTCAAATAACACATGAGGGCAAAAATTAAAATAACTATTGCAATGTGTATGTAATTCGCCTCCGTAACAAAATTTGTTGCAGTTACAATGGTTCCAGGACCGGCTAATATTGGAATAGCTAATGGCGAAACAGCTATTCCTTCATCAATTTCTATTTTAGTGTGTTTTATATCTGATTTTTTAGATTGAAGCATTTCAAACCCGATGTAAAAAATTAAAATTCCTCCTGTAATTTTAAAAGCGGGAATAGTAATGCCAAATAATTCAAAGATAAACTTCCCAAGAACGATGAAAACAGTAACAATAATAAAAGCAACCAGAGTAGCCTTTTTACTGATTTTTCTTTTTGTTTTTTCATCTGCATCTTCCACCAAACCTAAAAAAACCGGAATGTTGGCAATTGGATTCATTACAGCAAAAAAACCTGTAAAGACTGATAAGGCAAAAGTAAACAAGTTATCCATATTTTTATATTTTTCAAGAAACCTGACACATCACCCGGGCTTTGGGAACTTTCTAATTCGGGAATATCTTTTATAACTGTCGAAGATCTCAGTGTCAGGTCCTACTACACGGGGATCTTCCGTTCTTTTCAATTCCCTCATCAATTCCCTTTTTAACTCATTTTCTACTTCTTTATATTCAGATTTCCCTGCCAGGTTATTCAGACAGAACGGATCCTCACGCACATTATAAAGCTCAACTTCAGGTCTTTTGCCGTGAGCGAGGTCAAAATAGGGCCGGATTTCTTCGTTGTTATAATTTTCGATGATAAATGTTTTTGCAGGACAATCATCAATATCCGTAAAAGCAGCATCCGGAATAAACTTGCCGCTATTATCTAATCCATTCATCGGAAGCAAAACGGAAGGTTTTTCAGGATTATATTTTTGAGGAGCACCGGCAGGCCAGCGTTCAGGCTTAATGTTCCAGATATAAATATAATCTTTACCTCGGATTACCCGCTGCGGATATCCCCAATTCTTATATCTTGAGGAAGAGTGACGTTCCCGGCCTGCCAAAACATACTTTTTTGAAGTATCGACTACTCCCTGTTTTTTTGATTTCAGAATATTTAGTATACTTCTTCCGGAGATAGGCAACATGCTTTCTGAGCTGGTATTGGTTATCTCAAGAATAGTCGGTGTAAAATCAATAAAACTAACAGGATCTTCTACGACTCTGTCTCCGGGAAAATTTTTTGGAAAGCGAATAGCCAGTGGCACGTGCACGCCATATTCAAAACAATTGGCCTTAGCGCGCGGAAATGGCATCCCATTGTCTGCTGTTACAATGACGATAGTATTTTCCAGCTCTCCTTTTTTTTCGAGATACTCCAGCATGCGCTGAAGGTGCAGATCAAACCACTCAATTTCTACTGCGTAATCCAATATATCACCACGGATCAGTTCATCATCTGGGAGGAACCCGGGGACTTCAACATCTTCCGGATTTTTGCCCATGCGCTTCCATGAATCTTTTTCATATACTCTATGTGGTTCGTAAGCACCATACCAGAAGAAAAATGGTTTATCCTCCCGGACATTTTCCATAAAAAATTTAAAGTTTTCAAAGTAATTCAATTTCGAGATCCCTTTTGCATGATGATCATTCAAATCACCCTCTTTGTCGAGCCTGATTTTACTATGTTCTTCCCCCCCTGCATTGGTTTTTCGCCATAGGGAATCGTTCTCATCGCGCGCATAATAAAAGGGACCTACGCCCTTGCCTGTTCGCCCGGTAGCATATCCGTTATCATCCAACAGGTCAATGAAAGGGATGTACTTCTTCATCCAGGAAGAAGCATGTTGCCCGGATTGCTCGTTTTGCCAATGGTAACGGCCGGTTACAAGCGAACTTCTCGATGGTGCACAACCCGGTGAACCTGCATAACAATTTGAGAAATATACCCCTTCACGGGCAATTTTATCAAAAGCAGGGGTTTGAACAAACTTACTCCCCAAAAAGCTGGTATGCGCAAAGGATTGATCATCGCTTATGGCAAAGAGAATATTTGGTCGTTTTAATTCAGTGGGTTTCTCTTCACATCCAACAATTAAAACTGTTAATAGTAATGCCAGAGGTAATATGGCACCTTTCACTAATGTATAATGAAATTTCATGTGTTTATATTTAACTATCTGCATGAGTTCCATTTACTGAAGTGGTTTTACCCGGGTTACCACCATAATGAATGCGTGATCTTTATTTTTTATGACTCCAACGGCCTCCACCGCTGCGCTTGTCCCAACTGCTCCTTCTGCTGCCCTTTTTCTTTCCAAAGCTTTTTTTCTTAAATGACTTGCTTTTTGAAGATGAGGCACCTGCCGGCTTCTCTTTTGAAACCTCTAACAACAAAGAAACACCTTCAAAATCCTTACCTTTTAAGGCATTGACAAGTTGTGTCTCCATCTTTTCTTCTACTTCAAAGAAAGAGAACTTTTTCATGATTTCAATTTTCCCGATCTCAGAATTTCCGGAATCCAAGCCTTCATTGATCAAACCTATCAAACGGGCCGGGTTCAAATCGTTCTTTGAACCGACATTTATATATAACCTTGAAAATGAAGTATTTCTTCTATCATCTCTGCTTCTTTTTTCTCTTTTTTCTCCTCTTTGGCCTTCTGCGACGTTAATGTCTCTTGCATTCTTATAGTAAGCCAGAAACCTGTTAAACTCAGCAGAAACAAAATGCTGGATAAGATCTTCCCTGGTCAACCAATCCAGTTTTTTGTAAATGGCAGGTAAAAATGGTTCGATCTGTTTCTCATCTACCTTTACCTTTTCTATTTTATCAATGAGCGAATACAGCTGTTTTGTACAGATATCCTTACCGCTGGGTACGAGCTCTTTAGTAAATGCGATCCCGAATCTCTTTTCAATTTCTTTGATCTTTCTGTTTTCCCGTGTGTGAACGATTGCAATTGAGGTACCACTTTTTCCTGCCCTACCAGTCCTTCCACTCCTGTGGACATAAATTTCAGCATCATCAGGCAAATCGAAGTTGATGATATGTGTAAGATCGCTTACGTCCAATCCCCGCGCAGCTACATCGGTGGCAACCAACATTTGCAATTGTCGCTTCCTGAATCTGCCCATCACCTCGTCACGTTGTGCTTGTGACAACTCACCATGCAAAGCATCAGCATTATAGCCGTCATGCATCAGTTTATTGGCAATTTCTTTAGTTTCCCTCCGGGTTCTACAAAATACTATACCATATATATTCGGGTTGATATCCGCAATGCGCTTAAGCACTTCATACCTGTCCTTGGCATGAACCCTATAATAAATGTGCTTTACATTTTCAGCCCCTATGTTCTTCCGTTTCGCAACAAGTTCAACGGGGTCAGACATATATTTTTTTGTAATGGTCACAATCTCTTTTGACATGGTGGCAGAAAACAGCAAGGTTTGTTTATCTTCAGGTGTCTTGGCCAAAATAGCATTAAGGTCCTCTTTAAAACCCATTGTGAGCATCTCATCCGCTTCATCAAGAACAACACGCTGTACATTTCCAAGCAACAGTTTTTTACGCTTGATCAGATCTTTTGTCCTGCCGGGTGTCCCAACGACAATTTGAGCTCCTTTGTTCAAAGCCCTTATTTGTGTTTCAATACTGGCGCCACCATATACAGCTACAGTTTTAATACCTTTTACGTTTTTCGAATAACTTGTGAGGTCTTTTGTGATTTGCAAACAAAGCTCCCTCGTTGGGCAAAGCACCAGAGTTTGCGTTCTTTTATCTTCAACATCGGTTAATTGTATAGCCGGCAAACCAAAGGCGGCTGTTTTTCCTGTGCCTGTTTGAGCAGAGGCAATAATATCGCGGTCTGATGAAAGTAAATGTGGGATTGTCTTGGCCTGAATGGGAGTGGGTTTTTCAAAACCAAGTTCCTGAATCGCATTGAGTAAATCATCGCTCAATCCGGTCTCTGTAAATGAGTTCATATTGTATTTAGTTTAAATTAAAGTGCCACCCTTAATGAGTACAATTCAGAGTCGCCTTTTTTAATGGAGGGTATTTTATATCTTATTTTGCCGCAAAGGTCGTATTTTTAATTGTGGTATTTACCGATATGGTGAATTATTTACTATAGAAATCAAAAAATGATACAATAAACTGTATGATTTGGTATCCTAAAAGACTTGTCAAACTACTTACTAATGTCTGCTTACTGTTTTCACTGTTCATTCATCCTGAATTTATTTGCAGCGTCGATCATTGCCATAAACCCATCGACCGGCACGTATTCGGCAATTGAATTACCTGATCCCAATCCCCAGCCTTTTGCCGTTGACCTGTAACGCCTTGTATCTTCCAGTACTATACGGTAAATATCATCATATGAGTTAAGGCATAATGTATTGACATCGATCCCGCCAAAAAGGCCAATTATGTTTGAATACAAATTAATCCATTTATCAAATGGAGCAATTTGGTCTTCGTTCGAATGTTTTGCATCAATGCCTGCTCCAATCAGGTTTTCCATAATGCTGAATATATTACCGCAGCTATGTAGCAGAAATTTTTTCTCATTGCTATGTACCAGGTCAATAATTCTTTTGTATTGCGGAATAATATGGTTTATAATGGTGTCGGGTTCGAGTAATGTTGAAGTTTTAAAACCAAGGTCATCTCCCATTCTAAAAAAAACAAAGATATCGCTGTAACGCCTGATCATTTCAGACCAAAGAGTTATGTATAGATCTCCAATTTTTTTGAACAAGTCGGCAAAAAGTTCGGCGTCTAAATATTGCATTACGCACAGATATTCGTAACCCACAAGGTCCTGGCTCGCCTCAAAAATCCCATACCCACAACCTCCAAATGCTTTCATCCCGGGGGGCATTACTTTTCGAATGGCTTCAAGGTGGGGCGTATAAGTATCCCAGAAAATCCGGGGAATATCATCAAACGGATATTTCTCAAAATCTTCACGGTTTTGAATAGGACCTTCCATACCTCCATTAATAGCACCATGTCCGGGTAATATATCACAAATGGCTGCTTCATAATCAAACCCGTCATAAGTCATATCTTTCCAAAAACCGATCACTTCTGAATATAGAGCTTCCAGATCTTTTGAGGATTTTCCCCGATACTCCAAATTTTTACCAAGAACCTTTGATACAAACGGAATATCTATATGATGTTCGTATAGTGGCAACCTAAGCGGTTTTTTGTTGTATAAAACCGCTAGGAGGTTATTATAGTCCGGCTGAAAATCTTTTGTTCTCATATTATTTTTTTGCTATAGATTCATTTTTATAATTCTTATTATCGCATTCTATCATTATCACATTAATTCGTGGTAGTATATTATTTATTTTATCTCAAAATAAAGGAATAAGGCCTATACGCATGTACATTAATCTTAAATTTATTATCGGCTATTTGAATTTTTTCACCGGAGGGAACACCCCTCAAGTTAACGGGCAGGGCATATTTAGCTTCCATGTTTTCAGGTAAAGAAATAATGCAATCACCTGAATTGCCTGCCTGTTCCCATATCCGTAAGAGAGTACCATCCCCATTTGTATTGGGACCAAATGCTGTAACCTGTATTCCCTTTTTAGAAAGGGATATCCCTTGTTTGGATGCCGGAAGGTTGCCTTTACCCTCTCCCGAAAATGAAGCTTTCATCGGCATTCTGAATTCTTCTGATGGCGTAATAAGATCTTTTTCATTTTCGTAACTATTAATACTCCAGATATAAAAACGAGTATTCCACGAGCCTTCTATCCACTCAGTGAAATTAGTACTCCACTGATTGTTATAAAGGTTAAAGAACACATTGGGTTTTTCAGGAATGAATTCTCCGGAATATTTCCATAGTCCGGGGCGATCGAGGCTGATCCCGGGCACGTCTGGTGATGAAATGCCGTAGCCATTTCCATTTTCATCGACAACCGCTATACCCGTATTCAGAAAGTAATAGTCAAAGTTAGAACCCTTTATGAAATCTTTTGCAGGGTCAACTACCGCACCTAAGCGCCCTGCTTTAAATGAAGGATTTTTTATATTGAATGAAAAAGGAATCCATCCCGCCTCAGGCCATGATTCAGCTTCTTTACCATGGATTGCCCAATGTAATTCAACATAAGGCTGTCCCTTGTAAAGCGTCACAATCAGGTTATAATCGTGTGGAATGCGGTCATTTTTGTCAAAATACATAACAGCCTGAACTTTAAGTTCATCTTGCTGATAGGTCATCCTCGCTTTCGATTCTTTAACAGCCGAATAAAGTTCATCACTTAACCCGGGCCGGCCCAATTCATCAAGCGCCCAGTGCCAGCCTGCTTTTATATAGGAGTTGGCATAACTATTGGTTTGTTCATTACTAAAGCGTTCATACAGGTAGTTTCCAAATCCGTAATCGCTGGTTTGGTTGACCATCTCACGGTTGGTTCGTTTGTCAATTATAGATTTTATTCTTCCCCTGGAAGCATCAAGTTGAATTTTGAAAAATTCGTTCTCAATAATACTCTGTTGTTGGGTTACTTTCAGAGTATTTGATGTTTTATGTACTATTTCCACAGGGACATAGGTTTTATACCCCATTGCCGGTATATCCTTTACATTAAAGTGAATTATGTTGCCCTTATTTGTTAGCGGAATTATGTTGCCTGAGGACAAGTCTTTTAGTGCATTGCCTTTGATATGATCTGACTTAATTTGGAATTTAACCATTCCGCTTCTTTGCCAGGGCAAAGGATTGTACACAGTTATATGCGGTTTTTTAGTATTGATTTCGCGAGCCAGTCTTTCCAATTCATCTTTATAATTGGGCATAATCTTTTTTTCAGCTTCATAAATACGGTTTCCTTTCTCTTTCCATGATTTTTCTATTGGGTCATAGATACCCTGACTTCTTAATAGTTTGAATTCATCACCATAAGCCCAATGACCGGCCTGCCCATGGCTTATTGCCAAACCAAAGGTATGCTCGTCGAATAATAAACTATTTTCGGCTGCTTTTTCGATCATCTTTGAAATATCATCTGATGACCCGGTCCATAAATTTAACTGTGTGTTTAATGCTTCCAGGGCAAACATATCTCTGCGTGTCTGTCTGGAGGTTTTTACTTCTTTTGGCATAGACATGTACCCATGGATCCATGTGTCTGGCATGTCACCTTTTACAACAGGCAGGTCGGGATCTTCTTTTATAAGCAAATCATAGAAATCAGAGATACGTCCGATTTTAATTTTTGCATTGGGAGCGAGTTCGTGAATTTTCTGAAGGGTTTGTTGTACTTCTTTTGCCGGGGGTGCTCCCTGGTTGTCATTTGTTGGAATAAGTGCCAGCCAGGTTTTAAAAGGCCAGCCTTTGGGAGAGACCAGGTCTGTCCCATAATATTTTGCGTAGTACATAGTCATCAGCTTTGAGCCATCAGGGCCTTCCCACCAGAATAGTAGTGGTAACTCGGGCGATTTTGAAGCGGGGTTGCAACCCAAATGCAGAAAATCAACTCCGGCGTTTTTTAATAATGTTGGCAGAACCCATGAATGACTTGGGACATCGGTCATTTTTGCATCTCTTGGCAATTCAAGCCCGTATTTTTTTGATATATCAGATGAAAAGCGGAAACATCTGGCCAGATTTTCCAGGTCACTGGCTTCTGTTTCGAAAGTGATTGGCAAGGCATGAATGGCGAAATTCCCATTTTTAAGTGCCATTTCTACACGCGCTTTGTTTATAGGATTACTGCGATCTAGCACCTGTTGCATGGGCCATCCCGGCAGAGTCCAGACAAACCTTTCTTCAGGTGGCATTTCCATGCTGGCGTCCAGGTTGGTTAAAGCACCCTCAATCATTGACGATCCGTATTTTCTGACAACAGATTCGGCAAAATCTGTGTAACCAATATCAAAATGGGTCTTAAAAACCACAATTACCTCTTCCAGGTTTGGATTTGGTTTTAACTCCTGAGAAAAGACATTAAAGGTTGTAAGATAAGCAAGAGCCAGGCTGAATAAAACATGAATTATGCGCATATTTTGATTTAATTAGAGTATGAGTCAAAAACAATTTTACATTATGCTACTCTCTGAGAGTAATAAATAAGTAGAAGTTCCATTTTACTATTGATTACGAATTTACAAAAAATGTTCAATAGCGAAATAAATTATCTACTTTAGCTACATTGTCCTTAAAAGTAGTTTAATGGAGAAAATAAAAAAAAGAGAAATATTCCAAAACATTGAGAAAAAAGCATTTTCACGTCGAAAATTTGTCAAAGAAACAGTAGCTTCTGCAGTTATATTCGGTTCTACTCCTCAATTTTTTCCGGAAACAGCAGGACAAAAGAAAAAAGTACAATCCTCTATAAAGCCTCTATTTCGTTTTCTTCAGGTTAACGATTTACATATAGAACATGA
>Ga0164313_10002507_pt1 | contig 16404 bp, 13 predicted proteins | sample GuaBasSedimGuay4_FD_113735 | JGI IMG/M metagenome (GOLD analysis project Ga0164313, IMG submission 113735) | Subseafloor sediment microbial communities from Guaymas Basin, Gulf of California, Mexico - Guay4, Core 4569-4, 0-3 cm | ecosystem: Environmental > Aquatic > Marine > Hydrothermal vents...
AGCGATCGTAGTATTGGAGTGAAGCTCAAATACTTAAAAGAGGAGTGAAGCGATCGTAGTATTGGAGTGAAGCTCAAATACTTAAAAGAGGAGTGAAGCGATCATAGTATTGGAGTGAAGCTCAAATACTTAAAAGAGCACACAAATTAATTTGAAAATTGTGTAATTAGTGGATTTGATAATTGCTTTGTAAATAATTTTGAGATTGTATGTAGTGGGTGTTCTGGTTTTTAAATGAAGGCAAATATGATAGAAATACTATAGAAGAAATTATAGTAATTTGTGAGAAAAACAAAGTAATATGACAGGAGCAAAATTTATAAAACGTAAAAAGCCCAATAGAAAAAGGGCGATCATATTATTGATTATTTTGATAATATTTATTTATTTATTCTTTAATATTGAAAGCTTACTGGAAGGTTTTTTGACGGTGGAATAAAACGACATAATTCCCGTGTTGAGTTAATAATTGAAATCTGGAAATCGGTTTTAGTCGAACTGAGCTAAAAAATGTTCGATCTCCATATTATATTTTTCAGGCTCTTCTATACAAGAAGTGTGTCCACCTCCGTCAATATATATTAGCGTGGATTTCTTTATTTTTGAATGTATAAATTCTGCCTTTTCTGGTGTAGTAGCAACGTCTTGGGTACCAACTAAAATTAGGGTAGGGCAGGTAATGTTCTTTAATTCGCTGGAAATTGCATCTCGATCGACCACTGCCGAAACTGATCGTGTAATACTTTTATTATTCTTTAAAAGCTTATTTTCCCATTCTTTTCGTTCCTCTTTTCTTTCCGGATCATTTAAAAATTTAGCACCAAACATAATTTTCATTACTGGTTGCAGAACGGCTTTCACTCCAAAAACATTGACAATATTTTTCAATATTGTATATTTAAATTTACTGGGCTCTGACTCTGCAGTCGTCTCCATTAAGATCAATGACTTTACCAAGTCCGGTCTTCTGGCGGCCAAGCGCATAGCAACAAAACCACCCATCGACAGGCCACCGAAGTGAACATTTTTAAGTTTCAAATAATCCAAAAGTGCAACCACATCCTCATAAAGTTGATCCATATCATATCCGCCCACTGTCACCTGGATTTTCCCTTGTCCGCGGTGGTCATAGGTTATCACTGTATATTTAGTCTTAAAATGATTTATCTGCTTATGGAACATTTTGCCACTCCACAGTAAGCCATGAGATAAAACAATGGTTTCCTTACCAGAACCATGTGTTTCATAATAATAATTGCAATTATTAAGTTTTATATGAGGCATGTGATAAAGGTAATTAAAATGTAGTTAATATTTCCTTCTGAAATCTTACTCAAAATTTAGCATAGGGCCAGCTAATTGTTCAATAATTGCCAAAGTTTATCCTTTAGTTCGCTCAAACCAGTTTGAGCAATAGATGAAATAAACATACTGGAAATATCCTTTGGGAGTTCTTTTTGAATTTCAATTATTAATTCATCATCGAGCATATCGGATTTAGATATTGCAAGTAGACGATCTTTATCCAATAGTTCCGGATTATGTTGTTTTAATTCGTTTAGCAGAATCGCATACTCCTTCTGAATATCATCACTATCCGCAGGGATTAAAAAAAGTAAGATAGAATTACGTTCAATATGTCGCAAAAAACGATGACCTAAGCCCTTACCTTCTGCGGCTCCTTCTATTATTCCCGGAATATCAGCAATTACAAAACTCTTGAAATCGCGATATTCAACAATGCCTAAATTTGGTTTTAAAGTAGTGAATGCGTAATCTGCTATTTTTGGTTTGGCGGCAGTAAGAACTGAAAGTAATGTTGATTTTCCAGCATTTGGAAATCCTACCAAACCAACATCAGCCAATAACTTGAGTTCCATTTGATACCATCCTTCAACACCATCTATCCCGGGCTGTGCATATCTGGGGGTTTGATTGGTCGACGTTTTAAAATGCCAGTTTCCTCTTCCTCCTTGACCACCTTCGGCAAGAATTATCTCCTGTTTATCATCGGTTACCTCAAAAAGAATTTCTTGAGTTTCACCATCCCTGATTATCGTTCCCAACGGAACATCAATATATATATCCTCACCATCTTTACCGGTACTTCTATTCTTTGATCCGGCTCCACCATGTTGTGCTTTAAAATGTCTTTTGAATTTGAGATGAAAAAGTGTCCAAATATTTTTATCTCCTTGCAGAATTACATGTCCTCCACGGCCACCGTCGCCGCCATCGGGGCCTCCTTTGGAGATATATTTTTCTCGATGAAGGTGTACGGATCCTTTACCTCCTTTTCCCGAGGCAGCATGAATTTTTATATAATCAACAAAATTACCTTCTGTCATTATTCTTAGATTTTAGTAACTGGTATTTGGTATAGGGTTACTGTTATTATTGCGACAAACTTCTCGAAATTTTACAATTTATCAATAACCTGACTAATTCTTACGGTGATATCTTCAATAGAGCCCACTCCATCAACACCAAAATATTTGTTCTGTGCATCATAATAATCCTGGAGGATGGCAGTTTTAGTTTGGTATTCGTTAAAGCGGTTTCGAATTTTACTAACATCCTGATCATCTGGCCTTCCACTCGTCAACCCTCTATTTAAGAGTCTCTCAACAAGAAGGTCTTCAGCTACTTCCAGAGCAACCATGCCATTGATCGTTTCGTCTTTTTCCTTTAAGAAGGTATCCAGAGCTTTGGCCTGAGATACTGTACGAGGAAATCCGTCAAAAATAAATCCATCAGCTTCTCGATTCTTATCTACTTCGGCTTTTAACATATCAATGGTTACCTCATCCGGCACTAGATTTCCATCATCCATATAAGATTTGGCAAGTTTTCCTAATGATGTTTCATTTTTAATATTGTATCTAAAAACATCTCCGGTCGAGATATGAACTAAATTGTATTTATCCTTTAAAACCTCAGCTTGTGTTCCCTTCCCGGATCCGGGAGGCCCAAATAAAACTATGTTTTTCATTATTCTAATTTTATGATATAAAGATGATCTAATTTTCCTTTAACTGATAAATATCCGATAAATTTCTTCCCAATCCATCATAATCTAAACCATAACCAACAATAAACCTATCATCAATTGACTTTCCTATATAATCAATTGGTAACGACTTTTTAAAAACGTCAGGTTTAAAGAAAAGAGTGGCAATTTTTAGTTTTTTCACTTTCTTGTCTTTAAAGATTTTGTAAATCTCTTCAAGTGTGTTTCCGGTATCAATAATATCCTCAAGAATTATTACAGTTTTCCCTTCCAGATCTTCACTAAGCCCGACGAGATGTTTAATTTTTCCGCTTGAATTGATGCCATTATATGAAGCCAATTTCACAAATGTAATGTGGCAGTCATAAGGATATTCTCTTACAAAATCAGCGGCAAACATAAAGGAACCATTTAATATTCCAATAAAAATTGGAGTTTCCTCCTCTCCCAGATCTTTTGCTACCAGACCAGCCAAATACTGAACATATTTTGCAATTTTGTCTTTGGTGATGTAAGGTTCAAAATCCTTGTTATGTAATTTAATAACACTCATATTTTTAACTCTATAACCATATAGAAATGGAAAATACAAAAGTACGTAAAAAGTAAAAACCTTTTAAGAAATTAATCCTAAAAGGTTTTTGTATTAACTGATTAATTTCGTTTAACGCAAGAATTATTTTTTCGCTTTTTTATCAAATTTCATTGTTGTATCATACATGATCGGTGATGCCACAAATAAAGAGGAGTAAGTACCAACTACAACTCCAATTATTAAGGCAAACATAAATCCTTTAATAGAATCGCCACCAAAAATGAAAATGGCTAAAAGTACAATCAGCGTTGTAAGCGATGTATTAATCGTTCTTCCAAGTGTACTGCTTAAGGCCGAATTTACAATACGGTTAAATGGCCAGGTAGTATGTTTGTTTGCAAACTCTCTTATTCTGTCAAAAATAACCACTGTATCATTCAAAGAGTAACCAACTACCGTTAGAATTGCTGCGATAAAAGATTGCCCTATTTCCATATCAAACGGCAATATTTTATAGAATATTGAGAAAATGGATAGTACAATAAGCACATCATGAAATACCGCGATAACTGCACCAAAACTATATTGCCATTTTCTAAATCGGATTAAAATATATAAAAACACTACAACCAATGATGCAATGATCGCCCAAAATGCAGCTTGTTTAATATCGTCTGCAATTGTAGGTCCAACCTGCATATACTTCATAACTCCAATTTTATCATTGCTCTCTTCTCCTCCAATTTTAAACTGTTCGTAAGTAGTACCGTCCGGTAAATGTCCCTTCACACCATCGTATAACAGATGTTGAACTTCGTCATCTACGGATAGTTCATTGTCATCAATTTTATATTTGGTTGTAATTTTTAATTGATTCGAAGTTCCGTAGGTTTTAACTTCCGGTAAACTACCAAAAACATCCTTTAGATCTCTGGCTACTTCCTGAGCACTAACGGCATTATCAAATCTTACAGTATAGGTTCTGCCACCTTTAAAATCGACACCATAATTCAATCCATTGGTCATTAATGAACCAATTCCTCCTAAAAGAACAATACCTGATATCAGATAAGCAATTTTGCGCTTTTTTAAGAAATCAATATTGATATTCTGAAACCACCCTCTTGTAATTTTAGTATTAAAAGTTAGTGTATTTCCTTTTTTACTTACATACCAATCAATTAATAATCGGGTAATAAATATTGCAGAGAACAAAGAAGTGATAATACCTATTATCAAAGTAGTAGCAAATCCTTTAACCGGGCCGGTACCAAATATATATAGAATAATACCTGTTAATAGTGTGGTAACGTTTGCATCTAAGATGGAAGATAGAGCACCCCCAAAACCATCATTAATAGCTTCTTTCTGTCCTTTTCCTTTTACCAGTTCTTCTTTAATTCTCTCAAAGATAAGAACGTTGGCATCAACCGCCATACCAATGGTCAATACGATACCTGCTATTCCAGGAAGTGTTAGTACCGCTCCAAATGAAGCCAGAACTCCAAAAATAAACAGGATGTTTAACGCAAGCGCTGTATCAGAAAAAATACCTGCCTTACCATAATAAAAGATCATCCAGATCAAAACCAATATCAAAGCAAGGATAAACGATATGGTTCCACTATTAATAGCTTCCTGACCTAAGGAAGCTCCAACAACATCAGCTTCTATGATCCGTGCGGCTGCTGGTAATTTACCAGATTTTAAGGCATTCGCTAAATCCTGTGCCTCTGTTAAAGTCATGCTTCCACCGGAAATAGATGTTCTTCCCGTTGTTATTGCATCATTTACCCTTGGTGCTGAATAAACATAATCATCTAAAACAACCGCAACGAACTTTCCTACATTGGCTGTTGTCATCTTAGCCCATAATTTAGTTCCTTTGCTATTCATGGTCATGCTCACTTCAGGATTTGCACCTAACTGGTCAAAAACTTGTGCCGCATCCGAAATAACATCTCCCTCAATAGGAGCAACATCATCTCTGTTTGATTTTAAGGCATAGAGGTAAATTATCTCACCGCCGTAAACATTAATAAGCTCTCGATTATCAATTGGTTTGGCGTCCCATGCAAATTTGGCATATTTCATTTCCGTCGACAACAAATTTCTAACAGCCGACATGGACAAATATTCATTTACTTTAGCCGTATCCTTAACATTTGCAGAAGCAATAATTGAGCTAATATCATTTTGTGATCGAGGAAATTGAATGGATAGGATACTTCTAAGAGGATTAGATACTGAAATATCAACGGAGTCTTTTACTTCCCCCAAAAGCTCGTCAATTTCGTTGTCTGCTATAACCGTAGAATCTTGTTCAGCTTCTTTTACCTCCGGTTCTAAGAGTTCTGCCAAAAGGGCATCAGCCGATATGAAAAATTGTGCAGTTTCCTGATTTGTATATACTTCCCAAAATTGTAATTCTGCCGTACTTTGCAGTAGTTTTTTTACACGATCAATATCTTTAGCTCCTGGCAATTCTATTGAAATTCTCCCCGACTCTCCAATACGTTGTATGTTTGGTTGTGTAACACCGAAGCGGTCGATCCTGCTTCTTAATACTTCAAAAGCAGTACTTATGGAACCTTTTACCTCTTCTTTTAAGATAGGCTTAACTTCCTCATCGGTCATTTTGAAGTTAATTTTATCCTTTAATGATTTATTACCAAAAATACTGGGATCACTTAATTTAACTGTTCCCTTACTAGCCTTTTCAAACTCCTCAAAAAACAGATCCAAATAATCTCGGTCGCTATTTTTTTGTGCTTTGCTGGCGGCTACTAATGACTTATTAAAAACAGGATTTTTTGATTTGTTGGAGAGGCCTACTAAAATATCTTTAACAGACACCTCTAAGGTAGCATTTATACCTCCTTTTAAATCTAATCCAAGATTTATTTCTTTTTCCTGAATATCACTATAAGTAAACTCGGTGAAACCTAAATTTACAACCGGTGCATTAGCCACAGAATCCAAATATGCTCTTTGTAATTTTGCCAATTCATGTGAATCGCCATCCACAGCCTTTGATTCTGCATAAATAACGGCATCTTTCTCTACATTTTTTGCGAACCACGTAAATGATAGTTGGTATAAACATATCAAACTAAGTGTGACTGCAAATAACCTTATAAGTCCTTTGTTTTGCATTACTTATCTAATTTTATTAATCTTTATTTGAATAAACGCGCAAATATACTCAAAAGATTTAGCTTTAAAAGGAATTACTTACGAATTTTATTCCTTTTAACACTAGAACTTAACCGTCGTATTTTGCGTAATTTTTTCAATTAATAAAGGGTTCTCTTTTTTGTCTTTTTTAACCCGGTTTAACTGTTGGAAAAAAGAGTTTATTTGGGTTTTATTCAAAAGAAAAACCCTTAAATTTTTTTTAAGGGTTTTTATATCTATAATTTACATCATAGACCAATTTGTTTAATGATCGATGAACTTATGCTTCCATTGGTACAATTGAAACATACGATCTATTATTTCTTTTCTTGGTAAACTTAACAATACCATGTACTTGTGCATGTAAAGTATGGTCTTTACCCATATATACATTTTCACCAGGATGATGTTGTGTGCCTCTTTGACGAACTATTATATTTCCTGCAATAGCGCCTTGTCCACCAAAAATTTTAACTCCTAATCGTTTCGATTCTGATTCTCTACCGTTCTTAGAACTACCTACACCTTTTTTATGAGCCATGATTTAAAATTTTAAATTATTTTTTTGGACTTTCTTTTTTAGGAGCTGCTGCCTTCTTAGGAGCTGCTTTTTTTGCCTCTGTTTTTTTAGGCGCTGCTACTTTTTTAGGCGCCGCTACTTTTTTAGCAACAGTTTCTTTTTTAGCAATGGTCTCTTTTTTAACAACAGGTTTTTTAGCAGTTGCCTTAGCTTCTACCGGTTTCTCTTCTTTTTTAGGCGCCGCCTTTTTAGCTGGCGCTTTAGCTGAGATGCTCTCAATTTGAATTTCAGTTAAAAATTGGCGATGGCCATTTTTTACCCTGTAACCTTTTCTTCGTTTCTTTTTAAAAACGATAACCTTATCACCTTTCAGGTGATTCAAAACTTTGGCAGTAACTACTGCTCCTTTTATAGCCGGGGCGCCAATGGTAATTTTTCCATCGTCCATTAAAAGAATATTGTCAAAATTTACATTTGAACCTTCTTTTTCCTGTAAACGATTTACAAAAACCTTTTGATCTTTTGCTACTTTAAACTGCTGCCCTGCTATCTCTACAATTGCGTACATAAGTATATATTTCGCTTAATTAATATAATGATTAAGCCTAAATAATTAGGCGGGTGCAAATGTAATGCTTTTTTCTCATTAGGCAAAAAATTGACTTGTCAAAATTCTTTGTTTTTTGCAAGGTTAATTTTGAGTTATTGTTATAAAATGTTTTCATTTGTTTTTTATTTAATAACTATGCATTAAACAGGAATACATTGTATTACTGTTTAGTGAATTTAATATTATGAATAACAAACAGTTAAGATGGGTTTTTTTAATAGTAATTGCCATTATTTGGGGCAGTTCATTTATATTAATGAAAAGAGCATTGATCGATCTGACACCAATTCAAGTAGGAACCCTGAGAATAATATTTTCTTCTGTTACTTTATTTTTAGTGGGGTTTAAATCTCTTTTTACGATAAGCAGGAAACAATGGTTTCACATTTTTATAACATCAATGGTAGGAACTTTTTTTCCTGTATTTTTATTTGCCTATGCCCTTCAACAAATTGACAGCTCTATTGCCTCTATATTAAACTCATTAACTCCGTTGAATGCACTCGTGGTAGGTGCAGTGTTTTATGGATTCCATTTTATAAGAAAACAAGTACTTGGAATAATCATTGGCTTGATCGGGGCATTATTTTTAATATTAAAAGGGGCTGAAATTAATCCTGACCAAAATTACTACTATGCTATTTTAGTTGTTATTTCATCAATAGGGTATGCCTTCAATGTAAATATTGTAAAAAAGCATTTGAATGATTTAAACGCCTTGACAATTACCACCGGGAATTTTGTTATAGTGATCATTCCGGCAATAATAATCTTATGGTTTACCGATTATTTTCATATTGAGAAAATACAGGCTTCGACAAATGCATTGTGGTATATAGTAGTACTATCTGTTTTTGGGACTGCTCTGGCAAAAACTTTATTTAACAGGCTTATACAAATATCTTCTCCCATATTTTCAAGTTCAGTGACCTATTTAATTCCAATAGTTGCCATCTTTTGGGGTGTTTTGGATGGCGAAAAATTGCACCTGAGTCAGCTGCTTTACGGAAGTCTTATTTTATTAGGAATTTATTTGATCAATAGATCAAAATAGAATTGTTCAGTTTTATTTATTGGAAAATCGAATAGAAACAGGTTGCTATTGCGACTTTTGCATGTCGGAAATGGTTTTTTTGAATTGTATATGTAGAAAGTGGTGACATTGCTTTGAAGCTTTTGTAATTTATTTTTTAGGATCTGGGTTATAAAAACACATATATTTTATAATTTTGTCATTAAATACTAATTAGATGAAAATAATTAAGGAAATAATATTTGTAATATGTCTTAGCACTTTTTTTGTTTCGTGTAATATTAAGAGTAAACAGAAAGCAGATCCTCAGGTCATAGAAGTAAACGAGGAATTGCCTAAGGATATGACTAACCTTGAAGTTGAGATATCAGGAATGACTTGTGAAATAGGTTGTGCCAAACTGATCCAGTCGAAGTTATATAAAGCCGAAGGGGTATCCTTTGCAGAAGTGAGCTTTGAAAAAGCAAATGGCAAGATCACTTATGATGCCAATCGAATAACGAATGACGAGCTGAAAAAGATCATTGAGAATATTGCCGGTGGAGATCTGTATAAAGTTGGAGAAATGGAAGTAGTTTTAGAATTTTCAAACGAAATTGATAAAGTAGACCTCTAATGGTTTAAGTTTAGTTCAGAATTGTTAAATTTGCAAAAAATACATTAACTAACAAAAATAATAACAATGAAATTATTAAAAACTATTATTGCAGTTATGCTTTTAAGTGTAATTGTTTTTTCGTGTAAAAATACTAAAAAAGAGGAAGGCCTGACAACTGATGAAGTTGTTGTTGAGGAAATTGCCGTAGAAGAAGCTACTGAGGAAGCTGTTGTGGAAGAAGCTGTTGAGGAAGAAGCAGTTGAAGAGGCTATAGAGGAAGTTGCGACCGCAGAAAGAGAAATATCTGTTGTTTATCCCAAAGATAAAGATTTAGAAACGGAGACTGCTAAAGCAATAAAACGTTTTATCGCGGATAACCCGGATTTAAAAAAATATTTTGATGACGCGTACGGTTTTGCTGTTCTCCCTATAATTACCAAGGGAGGTTTAGGAATTGGTGGTGCGGCAGGTAAAGGTCTTGTCTTTGAAAATAAAGTTGTGATCGGTATGTCTAAAATGACACAAGCAACGATAGGTGCACAGGCAGGTGGACAACAATATATGGAAGCTATATTTTTCGAGGATAAAAAAGCTTTAGATAATTTTACAGGAGGGAAGGTGAAATGGTCAGGTCAGGTTTCAGCAATTGCTCTTGAGGCAGGGACTTCTATTGACATGAAATATAATGATGGCGTTGCCATATTTACCAAAGGAAAAGGTGGTTTGATGGCTGAGGCTTCAGTAGGTGGTCAAAAATTTAAATACCATCCCGGTATTTAATAATCGCTTCTAAAATACAAGAACCTCTAATTTGAATTAGAGGTTTTTTTGTTTCATTTTATCACTTTCTTTGTTAATATTTTTCCATTTGAAAGCTCGGCATGTAATATTAATATTCCCGATGAACGCAATGCCTGATGATTTAAGGAATACTCTTTTTGATATGGCTCTGCTTTAAAAATAATTCTTCCCAATATATCAAATATCTTTAAGGATTTCAGAATGGAATTCATGCTCGTTTTTATTTCTAACAAATCCTTTGTTCGGTTTACAACGAGTTCTTCTTTAATAAATAGATGCTCTTCATTTACCATCAAAGAATTACCAAATTTTATATAAAAACGATTATCAAAATTACCTTGCTCTTCTACAATAAAAGAATAGTCATGTAATTTTAAATTATGTGTTTTTTGTAATAAATGGTCTACCAGGTAGATATCTCTTTCAATGAGTTTTCCTTCAAGATGGTCGATACTAATTTTTAGAGTAACTTTTTCTTGGATTAATGATGAAAATCCAAGGCGAATAACTTCTTCCCCCGTAATGGATTTAGTTCCCTGGATGGCAAGATTTTGATTATCTCCTATGGAATAGAAGGAGAGATAATTGCTGCCATCTAATCTAGGGGAGTCATATTTAGATTCTACTCGATTACTGGCCTCAGCTATAAATCCAATGAGAATCTGACTAAAAGCTCCCTGATCATTAGATAGATTTATCCACATTTTTTCCTTCTCTTGAGTTTCTTTGTTTTTAATATTTTCGGTTTTAAAAAAATTATCATTTTCCAATTTCAATCGCATTTCATTATTGAACACGATATTCCCCGATTGAATAGCTTCCACAAAAAAGCCTTGTCCGCTGGCAATGTTCCCGGTAGGAATTTCACCCTGTGAAGTTGCTTTTATACCACCGGTACCAATATTATAAATAGCATAATCATCAGAGCTGTATTGGTTATCTCCATTATCGAGATTTGCTGAGGTATTATGCGTCCAATAGTAAATTGATCCATTAATCAGATCAATATTATTGACATCATTTAAAAAAATGTCTGCGCTGATAGCACTTGGATATGGATTGCCAATTAAATTCCAGTCGTCATTAATACTAGTGTCATCATTACTCAAATCTACAGTTACATTTATTATTCCATTATTCACTTTTCCTTCGAAAATCACGGATTGTTCATCAATAAAAGGATTGGTGTCGGGTGCCATGGCAGTATAGCCTCTTCCTGCCTCCATGGTACCACTAACTCCTTGCCAGGCATTTCCATCGTCGTCAACATTATCATTGTTAGTATCCGAATAATATTGCGCTTCAAAACTATAAAATGAATTTTGAGGCGAGGCACTGAAAACATTTTCAAGGATTGCGTTTTTTACAGGTGACGACCAATAGGTATAATCATTTCTCTTTATGGTCGTTGTTGTCTTGTGGATATTTAATTCTCCATTATCTATGACAGAACCATCGTTGCTGACCATATATAATACGCCTTCATGCAGAACTTCAAGAGATCCGTTAACTGTTAAATTATTATTGATAGAAATATAATTACCAGCTTTAACAGTTACTGTTTTCCCTGTATTGATCAATAGGTTACATGACTCAAAATTCCCGTACTCAAAAGAATCATAACTTTGATCAATTAGTGAAGTCCTGTATTTGTCAGGGTTACCGTTGTCCCAGATCTTTGAGTTTGTAAAAGTTGTGCTTCCCATATAGTGTTTTCCAATTCTTTGGTTGCTGTCGGCATTTGCATTATTGATGTCAGTTATATCATAAATGAACCAATCCATCTGGTTAAAACCTGTATTTGTGTTCACTTCTGCACAACCATATTTTCTCACAAAACTAATATCCTTTCCCCAAAGCAAACCGGAGCCAATTACATCTATCCTATTGGCCCAGGAAGTAGTATCATTGCTTGTGCTGATAATAATAATATCATCACCGGTAAAACTGCAAATACTCGATTTCACCTCGTTTCCATTTAAGGCATAGTCGGGTTCAGTGACGGTTAGAGTAGAACGATATTTTATAATTTCACCGGAAGCCATGGCAGGGATCGCTTTATTTCTGCTTGGTTTTATTCCGAGTGGATTTTTGGCATCCTCATTCCAAAACAGAGACAGAAAGTAGGTATCTTCAGGAGTTGGTGATTCGCTGATATTTGTAATTTCAATCCATTTATTGTTAGCAGAACCCTCATAATACTGGGTTATCATTAGAGGGCTATTGGTCTCACTACTTCCTTCTCCCTGGATCGTAAATTCAAAAGGATCTTCTGAGGCATCGTTATTATCTATGGTTACAACTGCTGTTTTAATTCCCTTGCTTATTGGTAAGAAACGGATCGATATTTCGGATGAATCCGATGGTTGGATATTAGAGCCTGGAATTGTTAGAATTGAAAAGCTATTTTCGGCTCCCATTATTGATACATTATGAATATCCAGCACCCTGTTCCCCAAATTCTTTATATAAAAGGATTTTATTATTTCAAATCCACTATTTGGAGCCGTAATTCCGAAATAGGTATTGTTAATGGGAGTCGTTATTTGACTTCCATCGATAATGATCTGAGAATTTCCACTGAGGTATATTTCAGGAATGGGACCACTGCAGCTGGAGACGTGACTGTTGATATCTGAAAGGTTTTCCAGATCGTAGGTATCCCACTCATCAGGATTGAATTGATTATTGGGATTTTGCATATTGCTTTTTCTGCGAAGTGTAACATCTTTGGCAAAGTTTATCGAGTCGCCAATTAGCCCAATAAGGTCAATGATCTGATCTAGATTCCTCAGGGCAATTTTATCATCACCCGTAAAATCCATCACGGAACTATTGGTTGAAAGATCAGCGGTAATACTGAGATTTTCTTTACTGTCTTCTATCAAATAAGTTCCGTAGGCTGGGATTATACCTGTAAGCATTAAAACATTCGATACCACCGCACTTTTTCCGGTGTATTTTACCAGGTCATAAGTTTCTAAGTTAACACTGGTATTCGTGGGGTTGTAAATTTCAATGAAATTATTTCTATAAGAAGTACTGGAACTTCCTTCAATATACTCTGAAATCAAAAGTTGATTACAGGGGGTTATTAGTTCTCCTTCTAAAGAAATATTGTCAATACCGGCAAAGTCACCTTGACCGTTTTGTTTAATAATAAAACTAAAAGACATGATTTTTGTGCTATTTTTTATTATAATTATTGAGGAACCCGATTCGTTTTTTGGGAGTTCTTCCAAGAGTGTAGAGTCCCCATCTTCTATAATTTCATACTGTATATAATCTGCATTTCCAAAACCGACAACATTATAATCAAAGGAGATCATAACGTTTCGGTAAGTGGTCAGATCTACTTCATCAAAGCTGATCATTGCTTCACTATTAGTGCCGTTGTCTCCTTCATCGCTTAGGTCATTAATAAATAGAAAATCATTTTCAATATTTACAAAATTTAGAGAACTTGCCTTCGCTGCAATTCCGGTATCATTTGTATCATTATCATTGTCGCCATCATGTACGCCATAAAAACCATCCAAAGCATGATCAAAGAAAGGAACATCTGTTGTGAAACCCCAAACGGGATTTGATTCATCGAAATTTTGTGTTTTGATAATTGTGTTTTGAGAATTTGCAGAAAATATATAAATAAAAGAAAATATAAAAAAAGGATACTTCAACATAATTATGTAGATTTAGGGTTATTAAACTTGATGTCGGGAATATTTTTATAGAGTGTATAATTTGATCATTTGAAAAGTAAAAAGTTAACATATACAGTAGAAGAAGCAAAAAAGGGATTAGAGCACTATTGTAGTTATCAGGATCGCTGCCATAAAGAAGTGCAGCAAAAACTGTTTAAAATGCGTATGATTCCTGAGGCCTGTGAGCTTATTATTTTACATTTAATGGAACATGATTTTTTAAATGAGGAACGATATGCCAAAAGTTTTGCTCGGGGAAAGTTCAATATTAAAAATTGGGGCAAAATAAGGATCGTTAATGAATTGAAACAAAAGAATATTTCAAAATACAATATCGAAACTGCTTTAAAGGAAATTGAAGAAGAAGAATACCATAGCAGGATAAAATTTCTTGCAGTAAAGAAATACGAATTGCTTTCAGAGCCTAATAATTTTAAAAAACGGCAAAAACTGATCGATTTCTTATTGCGGAAAGGGTATGAAAATTATTTGGTGTATGATGTGGTAAAAGAAATTACTCAAAATGTGAAGTGAGGTTAAATTTTATTAGACATACATTAATTGGGTAAATATTCATGTTATTCATATTTTTTTATTTCTCTGATTAAAATTTAATAGTTACCCTGGCTTAACTTAGCGAATGTGTTCACTTGCTCATCAGGTGAAAAATCTTTCAAAACATTCTTTTATTGCTTTATTATGTCCTTATAAAGTAAAAATAAATTTCATCTAAATATTCTAAAAGCTAAATCCAATGAGTATATTTGTGCCCGTTAAATTAGATGTTATGAGTATACAAAAGGAAGTGATGGAACAGATGAAGGCTGCTATGAAATCGAAAGATAAAGTGGCTTTGGAATCTTTAAGAGCTTTAAAATCGGAATTTTTATTGGCAAACACAAGCGGTGGTAGTGTGGCCTTGAGTGAAGCTGACGAATTAAAAATAGTTCAGAAGTTGGTAAAACAAAGAAAAGACAGTGCTGCGATTTTTGCAGAGCAGGGAAGAGATGATCTGGCAGATCCTGAAATAGCACAGGCAAAAATATTAGAACAATTTTTACCGCAGCAATTGAGTGAAGGAGATTTGAGGAAGGTCATCCAAGAAATTGTAGCTCAAACAGGAGCAACTACTATGAGAGATATGGGGAAGGTGATGGGAATGGCATCAAAGCAGCTAGGTGGAAAAGCAGATGGTAAGGCTATTTCGATGGTGGTGAAGGAAATGCTATCTTAGTATATGAGTTAAAGAAATAATAAGATTTCCGCCTGCGCGGAAATGACATAGGCCCCGTGGCGCAACTGAATAGCGCATCAGATTTCGGCTCTGAGGGTTACAGGTTTGAATCCTGTCGGGGTCACTAAATAAGAATGCAATTATCTATAATTAAGATAATTGCATTCTTTATTTCCTAAACTAGTTCATATCTAGTCCAAAATTATTTTACTAGAATCGAAATAAAAATCGAGTTCTTCATATATAAGTTCAATACCCTCCATCTCCACAAAACAGAATAATACATATCTAGATATCAAGTGTTTATTTAGACATATTTTTTGTTTTAGGCAGCTGTTAGTCAAAAATATTGGGTTTTTAAAATGTTAACGATAGTGAATTAATTATAAATAGTCGACCCTCAAATTTAGCAGCTTAATGCTATTTTTGAGGGTCGACTAGTTAGTGCTAATGGAATTGACAAAAAGAAAAATGAACTTGTCGATGAAGTGATAATTGGATTAAATGGGCAAGAAAATTATAACTCAGAATTTGAAACGAAGTTTTAAAAAAAAATAGACACATTAGTTTACTAAAACTATGCCCAATAAATAGACTTCAAAGGGCTCGTAAAACAGAGTTTGAATCAAATGTTGAACAAAATTCTGGTTAGATTTAAAGCAAATATTGTTTATGGGTTTTCAATAGTTTTTTTAGAAAACTTGGACATAGAAATATTCATGACTTTTTGATCTCCCGGATAAAGATTTTTTGTAAAGGCAGTTAATCTGCATAGGGCCCTAATATATGACCCCACCCCCCTTTTATGTATGCAGTGAATGCATATACACATGTATAATTGTGCTTTGGATAGATTGCACTTTAAAGCAGGTATCTTTAGTTCAAAATTTTGAGTCCTATCAGGAGCTACGCTAATATCAACTTGTGATGGAGAAACCCTTGAATCTCCCAATTTTAACCATAGATTTTTTTCTTGCCAAGAGATCCATTTGACCACAATAACAGCATAAAAAAACAAATAGAAAAGGAAATTTAGGGGTGCTCATAGTATTTATTCTTTAAACCCGCTTTATGCATTGGAACTTCGTAATGAGGATCTAAACAGCAATAAATCAGGGAGTTTTATTGGTTTTAGCATAGCACCGTTATGGTTAAATCAAAAAACTCAACGAAGTTTCTGAT
>Ga0164313_10002508_pt1 | contig 16397 bp, 16 predicted proteins | sample GuaBasSedimGuay4_FD_113735 | JGI IMG/M metagenome (GOLD analysis project Ga0164313, IMG submission 113735) | Subseafloor sediment microbial communities from Guaymas Basin, Gulf of California, Mexico - Guay4, Core 4569-4, 0-3 cm | ecosystem: Environmental > Aquatic > Marine > Hydrothermal vents...
AATGGTTTAAATGTAAAATATATACCGTTATTAAACTCATCATTTATGTTAAATATAATATCTTTTATAACTGATTTAGTTACTAATCTCTCTGTTGGAATTTTAGATTGTATAAGAAGTTTATAAACCTCATTAGCTCTTTGAATTCCAATATTTGGAGACAACACACTTTCTTTAGGGCTATATATTGAATTGATATGAAGCTCTTCGTCAGGATGTTCTAGTAGGTAAGTTTTTATTTTGCCTTTGAAATCTATTTCTGATGGAGAAATAGTGATTTCTATGTTGTTTTTTTTAATTGAAATTCCTTCAGAAAAAATAAATATAATATCGCCGGCTTCGTTAGTTGCCTTAAGATCATCATCATTATTATTTCCTTGTTCTAATGGAATTGGACTTTCTACAATAGCATCATTATTACTATTCTGTTGTGAAACTGAATCAATTTTTATAACAGGTGGTGTGTAGATAATTAAATCGTCTGGTAAATTGTTTTCAATTATTCCTGTTTCCAGTTTAGCTGAATCTGTTTTAGGTTGAAGCCATGAATAAATCCATAGTCCAAAAAAGGACCATGCCAAAAAAACTCCAAAAGCGATTAAAAAATTTTTCATTCTTGGTAATACTTAGTCATAAAATGTAATACCCTCATTTGAGACTACTAATCAAATCTATTAAAATTATCAATGTATTATTGAAAGATACTAATATGTTTTCCACAATATTTTTAACAAATTTATTATCATAAATAGAAAAGGCCTATTCTCTAATTTATTGAGTACAGGGCTTAGCAATTTTATAAGTAATTTTCTAATTTAACCAGCCCTTTGTTATTGCTTTTCTACTATATGTGAAAAGGAAAATGCCTATAATCATAATCATAATGGGCATTATCATTGCTCCAGCGCCTGATACTTCTATAGAATTAATGATTAAGAAGTTGTGAATCATTTGAACTATAATTCCTAAAAGTGAAATTGCAAATAACAGATTGGCTATCTTTTTTGTTAATAATAAAGCTATTGACCCGAATAGGCCTCCAAAAACGGCTAATGCAAATGCAGCAGTATACCAAGTAGGTGCTACTTGAACCATTTCAAGTTGCTCTGGTGAGTACTGAGCACGAAACGCTTCAGTGTCATATTGTTGTTGTAGATATGCATTAACTCCTAAACTATTCCAAATAAATGCAATTATTGCAATAATCCAATAAGCTGCTTTAGGTTTTGTAGTTGTTGTCATAATAATAAGTTTTATCGATGATTTGAATTAGTTATCAATGTAAGAGAATTGTTTCTAATTTGCAAATACGTGATATATTGAGGGTTAAGACTACAGTATTAAATTGTAGTATCTTTAAAACAAAAACCACTAATGAATTCAGTTCCAAAATCAGCTTTCTCTTTTTTAAAATCTCTCAAAAAGAATAACAATAGGGATTGGATGCAAGAAAATAAAAAAGAATACTTAGCTAATGAAAAATCTTTAAAGCAGTTTTATACTATTATTGAATCCAACCTGAATAAAAGTGACGAAATATCTAAACTGAAGGTTTTTAGAATTAATAGAGATCTTAGGTTTAGTAAAGATAAAACACCTTATAATGTGCATAGAAGTGCTAGTTTTAGTAGGGCAGGGGCGCATAGGAGAGGTGGGTATTATTTGCGATTAGAGCCAGGGAATTCTATGATGGCTGGTGGATTTTTTTCTCCAGAATCTTCAGATTTGTTACGTATTAGAAAAGAATTTGAAATGGACACTTCAGAAATCAGGTCAATTTTAAGCAATAATAATTTTAGAAAAGCATTTGGAGGGTTCAACCAAGAATATGCAGTTAAAACTGCTCCAAGAAATTTTGATAAAGATGATCCTAATATTGATTTAATAAAGCTGAAAAGTTATTTTGTGGTGCATAATTTTACTGATTCCGAAGTGTTTTCAGAGGATTTTTCAGAAAATGTAACCAAACACTTTTTGTTGCTTCGTCCTTATTTCAATTATATGAGTGAGGTACTTACTACAGACCTTAATGGAATTTCATTAATCTAACTCGCAAATTGATATTCTAATAATTGAAGATTAGATTTTAACCTGTCTTTTACTATACACATCATTCGTTTATTTAAAGCTGAAGAGTTTAAAACATAATTCTTATGCTCTGCTATAGTAAACTGCCCAATAATGATTCCTTTTATAGAATTTCTAAATTTCATATCCTTATGAATAGCATTTTCAATGTAATCTAGGCGCTTTTCAATAGAAAGGTCATAAAAAACATTTTTATGCTTTTTAATATAATGTTTAAATACTTCTACTAGCAAATCGTTTTGTAATTTAGCAATAGGTCTAATTGTTTTATTCTGAAAATATTCTTCATCAGACATTGTAGAAGAAATAATTGCCGAAGGAATTTCGGGGCGCAATTCGAGTAATCTAAAATCTCTAGAGTCCATATCTTTAGGGTTTTATTAAAATTAGAATTTTATAGACCACATTTTTTAAGAAATTAAAATAGTTATAAACGTTGTTTTCAACAATATAAATTACCAAGAGTGTCACAAATAATTTCTAATAATCCCTACACAGGTGAGCAGGTAGATTCCATAACTCCCCACACTGAAACCGAAATACAAAATATATTGCAAAGCTCTGACAATCAATTTTATAAATGGCGTGAGACTTCTTTTGCAGAAAGAAAACAATTAGTATTAAATGTTGCTTCTATTTTAATAAAGAACAAACATATATATGCAAATAAAATTACTAAAGAAATAGGAAAACCTATTTCTCAATCTATTGTTGAAGTAGAAAAGTGCGCTTGGTTATGCGAATATTATGCAGAAAATGCAGAAGAGCATCTTAAAAATGAAACTATTAATACCGATGCCTATAAAAGTTACACCACTTTTGAGCCTCTGGGAATAATATTGGCGATAATGCCTTGGAATTATCCTTTTTGGCAAGTTTTTAGATTTGCTATTCCTACTTTAATGGCGGGGAATGTTTGTCTTTTAAAGCATGCATCAAATGTATTTGGCAGTGCATTGAATATAGAAGAAATCTTTTTACAATCGAGATTCCCAAAATATTGTTTTTCTACTTTGTTAGTTGGAAGTAGTTCCATAAAATCAATTTTAGAAAACCCATTAGTAAAAGCAGTATCTCTAACAGGAAGTGGTGCTGCAGGAAGTTCAGTTGCTTCAATAGCAGGGAAAAATATAAAGAAATCTGTTTTAGAATTAGGAGGTAATAATGCACTTGTTGTGTTAAACGACTGTGATATTGACAAAACAGTTAAGACTTGTGTTAATGCACGCTTTCTAAATACAGGACAGAGTTGTATTGCAGGAAAACGTTTACTGGTTGAGGAAAATGTTTCAGAAGAATTTATTGATAAATTGATTTTAGAAGTCACTAATTTAAAAAGTGGTGACCCTAAAGATGACAGTACCTATATAGGAACTCTTGCGCGAGAAGATTTAGCAATTGAATTGGAAAACCAAGTGTTAGATTCTATTGAATCTGGAGCTATTTTAAAGTTAGGAGGACAAAGAAAAGGAGCTTATTTTAGTCCTACCATTTTAACTGAAGTAACTAGTGAAATGTCTGTTTTTAAAGAAGAAACCTTCGGGCCTGTTCTTGCAATTACTACTTTTAAAGGAATAGAGGAGGCTATTAAACTTTCTAATAAGTCAACTTTTGGATTAGGTGTTTCAATTTTTTCAGAAGATATTGAAAAAATAGAATCCTATATTTCTAAATTTGATGAAGGAGCTGTGTTCGTAAACGAATTAGTAAAAAGTGATCCAAGATTACCTTTTGGAGGAATCAAAGAAAGTGGTTTTGGTCGTGAATTAGGAAAGGATGGAATTCTAGAATTTGTCAATAAAAAGACCGTATATATAAACAAATAACTTAATATGAAGTTAAACTCTAGAATTAAAAGGATACTCTTAGTGTTGGTTGGCTTGTTTCTTTCTATTCAAGTATATTCTTTGGTACCCAGTGAGACATTTTCTCAAGCGCCAGCAGTTGCTGCGATGATTGTGTTTATGGCTTTTTTATGGGTTACAGAATTAATTCCTTTAGCTGTTACTTCACTTATTCCAATTGTATTATTACCTGCCATTGGTGTGGGTACATTATCTGAAATCACCTCTTATTATGCACGCCCAATCATCTATTTATTTTTAGGTGGTTTTATATTAGCTATAGGTATTCAAAAAACAGGTTTACATAAAAGAATCGCTCTATTTTTATTACATAAAATAGGGGATAAGCCTCATCAATTGGTATTAGGCTTTATGTTAGCTAGTGCAATGTTGAGTATGTGGATTTCTAATACAGCTGCTGTTATGGTCATGATGCCTGTAGGCCTCTCAGTTTTAGAAACCGCAAAGAGAAATGGGTTAGCTGGTAAATCATTAAAAAACTTAGGATTAGGTATTATGCTAGGGCTAGCCTATGCAGCTGACATAGGAGGAATGTCTACCCTAATTGGGACTCCGCCTAATTTAGTTTTTTTAGAAATGTATACGGAGTTATTCCCGAATCTACCCCCAGTTGGCTTTGTTACCTGGATGATTATGGTGATGCCGATAAGTGTGATTTTTTTATTTAGTGGATGGTTGATTTTAACCAAATTAGTTTTTAGACTGCCGAATACCCGTTTGCTAGGAGGACATAAGGTGGTAACACAGGAATATCTTAAATTAGGAAAAATGACCTCTGATGAAAAAAGAGCAGGTCTTATTTTTTTGTTAGCTGTTGTCTTATGGTTAACAGGCTCAGATATTCAAATTGGAGAAAGTTTTAAAATTAGTGGTTGGAGAAGTTTGTTGAACCTGAACGAATTCAAAGATGCTTCTGTTGCAATTTTTGCAGCTATCTTATTATTTATTGTCCCTTCTACTAAAAAAGATAAGCGTACTATTTTAATTTGGGAAGATACTTTGAAAGTTCCTTGGGGTATATTGCTTCTATTTGGTGGAGGACTTGCACTAGCAGGTGGTTTCGATATATCTGGCTTAGGTCAAATTGTAGGAAATATATTTTCCAATTGGGAAGTAAACTCTCCAGCAGTTGCCGTTTTTTCAGTGTCTTTTGTCTTGACTTTTTTAACTGAAATCACTTCAAACACTGCTATTACGAATCTTATATTGCCTATTATTGCTGAAGCATCTAAAGCGTTAGAAATTGATCCTCGTTTATTGATGATTCCTGCAACTTTATCTGCAAGTTGTGCTTTTATGATGCCTGTTGCTTCACCTACTCAAGCAATTGTATTTGGTTCTGGTTATGTAAGTATTAAGGATATGATAAAAGGAGGCTTATGGTTTAATTTTATTGGTATAATCTTCGTTTCTGTAATCTTTTTAGTTTGGGGAAGGTTTGTTTTAGGGATATAAGATCAAATAATAATAATGAACTATTTAATTGTCCTTGCGAAGGAGGTACGACTGTGGTAATCTCTTTTAATTAACAGATTACTTCGGTCATACTCCCCTCGTAAAGACAGTAAAGATTAACCTTTTTTCAAAAATTCTTCTTTACTTTTTGTTTCAGGTAAAGGCATTTCATTTTTTTCTAGGTAAGAATAAAACTTCTTAATTTCTTTGTTTTTAATTTCTTTATATTCTTCTTTAGCTGTTTCAAACTCTTCAGAAATTAATTCAAAATTATCTTTTCTTGCTCCTGTAACTTTTCCATAATTCCCTGCTACACCACTATATAAATCTCCCATTTTCTCACGTAATTCAGGATCTGCCGATGCAACATAATTATCACCAGTTGTAATTACTAAAGTTTTAAGTAACTTATTTAATGTATCATAAGCTTGTTGTGCCTTTTTCTTTCCATTAGGATTATTATCTATTACCTCTTGTGCTTTATCCATAGTTCCATTTATTTCATAAACTATATAGGCAAGATCTTCTACCATATTAAATAAGGTCTCAGTTAGTTTTTCCTGTTCTTTACGTTGTTCAAGTGTAGTTATAGACTCTTCATCATAAACAACATCAATAACGTGTTCGTATGTGTTTTTACCTTTTGTAAGAACAATTTTATATTGTCCAGCAGCAACTCTTGGAGAGGCAAATCCGCCAAATGATAGAGTCTTACCTTCAGCCATTTTTGGTGTGTTTTTATTAAAATTCCAATAGACTACGTTAATACCTTTAGACTTTCCTGGAGATAAACTAATAATTTTATTACCATCCATATCTTGAACTTCCATCCTCATCTTTCCGAAAGTATGTCTCTTTTTTAAATAGTAAACTAACCGTGAAGAGCGTCTTTTACTAGATCCAACAAACTGTGTCTCTGCACCAAAACTACCTGAAAATCCACTGCCTTCAGTCATTGTAAATGGTTTGGTTTCAAAAAAGTGAACATTTTTTGCAAGTACTTCTTGACTTAGTTCTCTTAAAGGACTTATATCATCAATAATAATGACTCCACGACCATGTGTTCCCATTACAATATCATTAGTTTCTTTTTGTAGGTCTATAAAATGTACCGCAGTTGCTGGCATATTATTTTCAAACTTAGACCAGTTTCCTCCACCATCAATAGTTACATATAATCCAAATTCGGTACCTAAGAATAATAAGTTTTCACTTTCATAATCTTCTTGAATATTTCTAACAAAACCGTGAATTTCATCTGTAATAATATTAGTCCAAGTCTTTCCGAAATCAGTTGTTTTCAAAGTATAGGGTTTCATATCTCCACTTGAATGACCTTCAAAAACAGCATATGCAGTTCCCTTACCATGAACACTCGCTTCTATATGATAAACCCACGTATTATCAGGAATACCCACAAGATTTTCAGTAACATTAGACCAGTTTTTCCCTCCATCTTGAGTAACCTGTACATTACCGTCATCGGTGCCAACCCAAATAATATTTTCATCTAGAGGGGATTCAGTAATTGTGAAAATAGTAGTATGATTTTCTGCACCACTATTATCTACAGATAAGCCCCCAGATTTAGATTGATCTTGTTTGGATTTATCATTGGTTGTTAAATCTGGTGAAATAATTGTCCAAGTATCTCCCATATCTTCAGAAACATGAACAAATTGACTTCCTATATAGAATCGATCTGGTTGGTGGTTACTTGTTGCTATTGGAGCATTCCAATTAAAACGAAGATCAGGATCTTCTTTTCTTTTTAATGGCTGAATAGTAACGGTACGATTCTTATCTGCATCATAACGCCAAACGTTTGCAGCTCCTTGCATTTCTGAATAGATGATATTTTTAGTTGGATGCCTTAAAACTCTAAAACCATCACCATACCCTACACTATTCCAATCACGAGCATTGACTCCGCCTGATGAAGAGGAGGGGCCATACCACGAACCATTATCTTGTAATCCTCCATAAACGTTATATGGAGTATCATTATCAACACTTATGTGATAGAATTGGGATAACGGTAGGTTCTCTGCAATTTCAAATGTTGAACCACCGTCCCAAGATCTATAGAAACCACCATCGGTACCAGAATAAATAACATCTGAATTATTTATATCGAATACTATGTCATGAATATCACTGTGCATATTACCAAGTGATTTGAAGGTTTTACCACCGTCTCTACTAATAGAACCGTTTAGACCTCCTTTGACAATTACATCTGAATCTTTTGGATCTACAGTAATTCTCGAAAAATAAAAAGGCCTAACTGTTAAGCCAAAATCGTTATTTAAATGTTCCCAGCTTTCTCCTGCATTGGTAGATTTCCAAAGCCCGTTTGTGGCTTTTTCTCCTGTTTCTAATACAGAATAAAGAATAGTACTATCACTAGGCGCTAGCGCTATTGCAATACGTCCTAACTTACCTGTAGGAAACCCATTATGAATTTTATTCCAAGTTTTCCCACTATCAGTAGATTTATATAAAGCACTAGTTTCCCCACCAGATACAAATCCCCAAGCTGACCTTCTAAATTCCCACATAGAAGCATAAAGGATGGTTGGGTCACTTGAATCCATGATTACATCTGCTGCTCCTGTAGAGGGGCCTATGTATAAAATTTTCTCCCAATTTTCTCCTCCATCTGTAGATTTATAGACTCCTCGTTCATCGCTATCACTCCACAAAGCACCTAACACTCCTACATATATTTCATCTGTATTATTTGGATTTATAACAATAGATGAAATGCGCTCGGAGTTTTCAAACCCTACTTTTTTCCAATTACTTCCACCATCAGTAGATTTGAATAAACCATCGCCAATAGATACAGAGTTACGTGTCCATATTTCTCCCGTTCCAACCCAAATAATATCATCAGGGTTTTTAGGATCTAATTTTACTACTCCAATAGATTGAGCATAATCCTCAAAAATTGGATTGAAGGTAGTTCCTGCATTGCTAGACTTCCATACACCCCCACCAGCAGAACCAATATATATGATACGTGGATTTGTAGGGTGATTTTCAAGATCGATAATGCGACCACTCATAAGTGCAGGTCCGATATGTCTAGCTTGTAATCCTCCAAATAGTTCTTTGCCATTAAGAGAGACGTCTTGTCCAAAAGAGGCAAGAGGTAGCATTGCAGCACAAAATAGTATTGTGATAATTTTTTTCATGGATTATTAGTTTATTAAATTAATAAACCCCTAACATACTGTCAATAAAACAGATGAAAGGGGCTTTTGTAATGATAGTCTATTTTATTGTTTATTTTCCTTCTTCAGTTTTAACCACTACTTCTGGAAATGTAAACATTGCCATATCCAAATCAGGGTTTAATTGTATTTCGGTCATTGTTATTACTGTACCTCCTGGTTGTCCCTCCATTCCTTGATTAATAGAAAATGGAAAGTAAAGTCCATCAACTTCTTCATAGTCACTAAACTTCACAATAACTTTCATTCCTTTTCCTGGGCCAGAATTAAGCTCTTGCTCCATCGCGATGGGTACAAAGTTTTCAGTATCAAAATAATAAAAAGAGATGTCGTCAACTTTTTCACCATCTACAGTTAATGGCTCTTTAACTAATTTTATTTTAAAAGTTTCTGTGCCATCTTTAGTTTCTTTTCCTATGAGCTCAACAGTGTAGCCTTTTTTCTTATAATCAAGAAAAGAATCTGGAAAATCGTTAGCATTGTTTTTAAAATTGGCGGTAGTCTCTGAATCGCTCTTTTCAGCAGCCATTGTCATTTGATTAGTACCCCAAAGTGTTTCTCCATCATATACTTCCTGATAGAAAGTTTGCCCTTGTACATCAGCTTTCACCATGTTTTTTCCATCAGCAGTTTGATACATTTCAATAGGTAATTTCATGCCACCTAAATCGATACTACCTGTAAATTTAATTCCAGACAGGTTTTTAAAATTTTCTTGACCACCAATATTTTCAAAGTAATTACTTATAATTTCGTCAGCAGTTTGCGCAGTTAATGGTGCTACTGCTAATATTAAAATAGCAATAAATAGTGTTTTAATAGTTTTCATCTTGTTGAATTTGGTTTTTGTATAACGTTTTGACGTTAAGTTTTATGAATTGTTACATTATATATGGATAAATATACTTTAAAAAAAGCACTATTGATTTGTTGTTAAATCTTTACCAGTTGGAAATTCAAAAATTTCTAAATCAAAATAGGGGGCAGATGCCACTAAATGATCAAAAATATCAGCTTGAATATGCTCATAATTTATCCATTCTTTATCTCTACTAAAACAGTAAACTTCAACTGGAATCCCTCGATCTGTAGGAGCTAAATACCTTACCATTAAAAACATATCTTTATTTACAGCAGGGTTTTCGTGCAAATAGGCGTCTATATATTTTCTAAAAACTCCTAAGTTAGTTTGATTCATACCGTTGATAAGTAATGTTTTATCAACTTCATGTTTTTTATTATAGCTATCATTATCCTTTTCCCTATGTTCCAAATAAGGTTTTATAAGAGATATGTTTTTATATTTTTCTATAGATTGCTTAGATAAAAATTCAACTGTACTTTGCTTAATATATAAAGCTCGTTTAATTCTCCTCCCTCCAGATTCTTGCATTCCTCGCCAGTTTTGAAATGAATCTGAGGTTAAACTGTAAGTAGGAATTGTGGTAAACGTATTATCAAAATTTTGTACACGAACTGTTGCAAGGCTTATTTCAGTTACATAACCATCAGCTCCATATTTGCTAAAGGTGATCCAATCTCCAATTCTAATAATATCATTTACAGACACCTGTATGCTAGCAACAAATCCAAGTATGGTGTCTTTAAAAATTAATAGTATAACAGCAGATACCGCACTTAATGAAGCTACACTTATAAAAGAATATCCAGTTATATTATTGACTAAAAAAAAGATACCAATACCCCATGTAAAAATCATTAATACTTGAATATAGCTTTCAAGAGGCTTGTCTTTATACTTGTCAATATTTTTTAGGTACCTTATGGTTGACCTTAATAAGCTTCTAACTATAAAGATTCCTAGAATTATACTATATAGATCTATTATCTTAAGTAAAAAATTTGAAGTTAGAGGGTTCTCTTTAAAAAGTATTGGAACAAAGTGCCAGGAAATTGCAATAGGAATACTATGTGCTATGTATTTAGGGAATTTGCTAAGAATAAGATAATCATCGAAAGTAGTTTTAGTCTTATTGCTAAAATACTTAAATAACTGAATGATTATCTTTTTAATTATAATGTCTAGCAAAAACATAATTGCAAAAAATAAAACACCAATTATTAGAACATTTAATATGGTTGCAAAATTGACATTCATCCCATTGGAGATGAAATACTCTTGTAACCAGTGACTGTATTCTACGATTTTATTGTTTAGCATTTTAAATATTTTCTTTCAGCATAAAAAGGACCAAAAGGTAATACAGAACATAAAATTACGATTAATAATGTTTGAAAAGACCAATTTAATTTTTGTTTCATAAAAAAAGCACCAAAAATATAAAGTATAAAAAGAATTCCGTGTGCCATACCTACAACCTGGACACCTTCAGGAATGTTTGCCATATACTTTAACGGCATTGCAATACCTAATAAAACTAAAAAGGAGATGCCTTCAAATATACTTATTAAGCGAAAGGATTTTAATGATAAATTCATGTGATTTATTTTTTGGCAAATATACATAAGCCGACTTCATTATTAATGTCCCATAATTGTTTTTAACAATCTATTAGTAGACATAATAAATATAGAGCAATTGCTTTATAAATAAGAAACCCACACATTAATAATTTAGATAAAAAAAGATAGGATTAAGTTATTTTTTTTCAGAAAGTTCTATTGCCCAGTCAACAGCTTCTTTAAGGGATCTAAACCTTTTAATAGTTTTTTTTGAAAACACTCTTTCTAGGACAACACTAAGACCGCCTCTATTATCATAGGCAACGATTCCTGTGGCAATAAACATGTGATATTTTTTATCAAACTTAAGCCAAGATAGTGGCTCTATGGAGTAGGAGTTTACACGATTAGAAATGTAAACAATTTCATTATTTTTTCCATAATGGTTAATCATTAGGTCTGAAAGAATTTTAACTTTCTTCCAATCAAAATGGACACCTTCATTCATTTCTGAAACTAGAAAGCCATTAAAAAAGTAAAAACTACCAAAAGGCAGTTTTACTTCCTCATGTTCAAAATTTATAAAATTTGAATCTTCAACTTTCATTTGTAAGTTTTACGAAAGACTAATTTATAAAATTGATTTAACAACTCCAAATTAATTTTGGCTACTTTATATAAGAATTCAGCATCCAAAGGGTTTTCTCTGTTTCAGAAATATAATCACTCATTAAGCTTACAGTACCTTCATCATCAGCTTCAGCTGCTAAGCTCAAAATTTCTCTTTCTTTTAAAATCAAGACAGAAAAGTTGTTAATTATTATGTTAACACCAGATATTCCGTTGGTAATCCCTTTTTCTTCTTTTATTTCTGAAATCTTCAAGTAGTCTGTAAACGTATGTAACGGCTCACCTTCTAGCGTTAAAATACGTTCTGCAATTTCATCTACTTTTATAACTGCATTATCGTAGTACTCTTCAAATTTTAAATGCAATTCAAAGAATTCTCGTCCTTTAATGTTCCAATGCAATCCTCTCAGGTTTTGATAAAATAATTGGTAGTCTGCCAATAACTCGTTTAATCTATTTGTTAGGTTTATAGCTTTCTCTTTGTTTATTCCTATTGAATTTTTCATGTTGTTTTTATTTATAGTACAAAAATACGCAACAACTTCGACTAATTCATATAAATGAAATTGATGTTGTTTATGTTACAATAGAAAACACCTATTATGTTAAATCGATTTATTAAGTGTCCTTAATTTATATAATATTTAAGTTTTTATGATTCTAAAAACATTATTTTTGGCGTAATTCTTGATTAAATGTATTTATAAAGATTTTAAATGACCCCTAAAGTTTTCTTTGTCTCTATACTGATTCTTTTAAGCTGTAATTCATTATTAGCTCAAATTGAGAATACAGATAATTCAGTACAATTTGAAGTTATTGAAGATGACTATGAAGTGCCAGAGGGATATAAACTTCCTGCAATTGTAACCCCCAGTTTAACAACTCCTAAAGACCCTTTCATACCTAATGATTATTCAGATTTGGGTAAAGATAAAACTGAATTGTTAGATTTAACATTTGAAGAAGATTTTATTGATGTTAAGACAAATACAGCTCCAAAATATTTCACTAAAGATAAATCCATCTCTGAGGAGTATGGTAATGATCAATATTTAGGACAAATAAGTACTAATTCTGGCAGTGTTACCATAATGTATAGAGATCACGAATATGTTGACGGAGACAGGGTTAGGATTTTTGTTAATGGTGATATTGTAAAAACAAGTGTATTTTTAACAGGAGGATTTAAAGGGTTTACCTTTCCGTTGCAAAGCGGATTTAATAAAGTAGATTTTCAAGCTTTAAATCAAGGATCATCTGGTCCAAATACCGCCGAACTTCTTATTTATGATGAAGAGGGGAATACTTTATCTTCTAATCAATGGAACCTTACCACGGGTAGAAAAGCAACTGTAACTATAATTAAAGAGTAAATTTGTTTAAGTAGGGGTTTAACCTTATTGAATTGTAAAATCATTTTATCAATTTAAAAAGAATTATTGTTGCTATAAATAATAAGTATAATTTTTAAAACAATAATTGACAAAGTAAATTGTTACTTATACAGATTCAAAAACCAACTATGAAAAAAACACTCTTAATATCTCTATTTATTATTACAGCATTTAGTGCAAGTTCTCAAAATTGGCTTACAGATTTGGAGGAAACAAAACACGAAGCAACAAAATTTAATCAAAAGATTATATTGGTATTTCAAGGATCTGACTGGTGTGCTCCTTGTATAAAATTAGAAAGAGAAATTTGGAGTAACGAAGAGTTTATATCGTATGCAAAAGGTAATTTTGTAATGCTAAAGGCTGATTTTCCTAGGAGAAAGAAAAATGCTCTGCCAGAAGCTCAGCAAGAAAAAAATAATGATTTAGCCGAAGCATATAATAAAAATGGTTATTTTCCATTTGTGGTTATTTTAGATAAAGCTGGAAAAGTTATTGGCGAAACAGGTTATTTAAAGATTAGTCCTAAAGAATATATAGACCATATCAACTCATTTTCCAAATAAGATTGAAAAGAACACTAACGTATTTATTTCTATTATTTTCTTTGAGTATTTTTTCTCAGGAAAACTTTAAACGAACCCTTAAGTTAATGGGTACTCGTTTTGATATTACTGTGGTAGCTTTAAATGAGAAAAACGGAAATGAATTTATAGATTTAGCCATTTTAGAAATAACAAGAACCGAGAAACTAATATCTTCTTGGGATTTAGAATCACAGACTTCATTGATAAATAGTAATGCAGGAATTACTCCTGTAAGAGTAGATAAAGAATTGTTTGGTTTAATTGAGCGTTCTATTGCAATTTCTAAATTAACCAAAGGTGCTTTTGATATTAGCTATGCATCTATGGATAGAATTTGGAAATATGACGGAAGTATGACTCAAATGCCTACTGAAAAAGAAATTACTAGTTCAGTTAAAAAAGTAGGGTATCAAAATATTATTTTAAATAACGAGGAGCAGACTGTTTTTCTGAAATTAAAAGGAATGAAAATTGGATTTGGAGCTATAGGAAAAGGATACGCGGCAGACAAAGCAAAAGAACTACTTATTAATAAAGGAGTAAAATCTGGAATTATAAATGCTTCGGGTGATTTAAATGCATGGGGAAAACAATCAAATGGTAATGATTGGATGGTAGCAATAACAAATCCCCTTAATAAAGAAAAAGCATTTTCTTGGCTTCCGGTAAATAATGCTGCGGTAGTTACTTCTGGTAATTATGAAAAATTTGTAAAATTTAATGGAATTAGATATTCACACATTATTGATCCCAGAACAGGATATCCAAGTACTGGAATTATTAGTGTAACTATTTTCACAACGAGTGCTGAATTTGCAGATGCTATTTCCACCTCAATCTTTGTGATGGGAGTTGAAACGGGATTGGATTTTATAAATCAATTAAAAGGAGTTGACTGCATTATAGTTGATGAAAATAATAAAGTTATCACTTCAGAAAATATAGAATTAAAATCAGATTAATTAAATAGTTACCCGGCTATTCGGGCAATGAATATGAGAAAATACGTGCTATTAGGATTTGCAATAATTTCTTTAAGCTCATGTGTAGTTGTAAAGGAATATGAAAAAGTAAATATTAACGATCCAGATATGAAGCTATCAGACAGTTCAGTAGAACGCTTTAAAACCAATTTCCAAGTGTATAGAGAAGCCTCAGTTGGAGGTAATGGTGGCAAAACTGGCGGAGGTTGTGGTTGTAATTAAACACATGTCATTATAATTAAATTATATTTTTAAACAGAAAAAATAAATGAAATATTTTTTAATAATATTATTACCATTAATTACTGTAAATACATTCGCTCAGGATTCTACTAAGGTCTATAAAAAACGAGTTTTAGAATCTACAGAAGTAGATTTTTTAATGAGTTACTATACTCAGGATGGGGATAATGCTTCTGTTACAGGAGGTATAGGTACTGAAGAACTTACAGACTTAACACCAACTATTGTGGTTTCTTATCCCTTAAATGATGACGATGTACTTACAATAGATGTTGGTATTTCTGCATATTCTTCAGCATCTTCAAGTAATCTAAATCCTTGGGATTCATCTGGAGCTTCTGGTGGTGAAGATGACGATGACGATGATGATGATGATTTCAGAAAAGCTGCAGGATCTGTAGAAGGGAGCCCTTGGGTAGCATCCTCTGGAGCTTCTGGTCAAGACACTTGGGCAAATGGTAGTGTGAACTATAGTCATAGCTCGGACGATCGTAATTTTATCTGGTCTGGTCATGTAAGTTTTTCAACCGAATATGATTATACTTCAATAGGATTTGGAGGAGCTGTAACAAAATTGTTTAATGAGAAAAACACAGAAATTACTTTTGGTGCACAGGCATATTTAGATACTTGGAACCCAATGTATCCAACCGAGCTAGATTCTTATTTGGAAACAGAAGGAAATTTGAATAACGGCTTTTTTGATGGTATTGAAATTTTGAATCAAGATGGCAATGCTATTGATAAAACAGGTAATAGTGGCCCTATTTGGAACCCTGAAAATTATGATTTTATCAATGATAAAGCAAGAAACTCATATTCGGTATCTATAAGTTTTTCTCAAATATTAAGTAAAAAGGCACAAGCGTCTGTTTTTTTTGATATTGTCCACCAGCAAGGTTGGCTAGCTAACCCAATGCAACGTGTTTATTTTGCCGATAAAGACAACTACTATATTGGTAACCCAGATGGTATTCCTGTTTATACAACTAAAGAAAACACTAATGTTTTTCATTTAGCAGATGATATAGAACGTTTGCCAGATACACGATTTAAAACACCCATAGGATTCCGTTTTAATTATTTTGTAAACGAAACGATTTCTCTAAGAACCTATTATAGATATTATTTCGATGATTGGGGAGTAAACTCTCATACAGCTAGTTTAGAAGTTCCAATTAAAATAGGAGGAAAGTTTACTTTATATCCTTCGTATAGATTTTACACACAAACTGCAGCTGATTATTTTGCTCCTTATAATGAGCATCTTTCAACAGATGAGTTTTATACATCAGATTATGATTTATCTGAATTTGATGCAAATCAATATGGTTTTGGTATTTCTTATACAGATATATTTACCAAAGCGCGTGTATGGAAATATGGAATTAAAAATATAGATCTTCGCTTTCATACCTATGATAGAAGTAATGGTTTAAGTGCTTGGATTATTTCTGGAGGAATTAAATTTGTGATGCAATAAAAA
>Ga0164313_10002509_pt1 | contig 16397 bp, 17 predicted proteins | sample GuaBasSedimGuay4_FD_113735 | JGI IMG/M metagenome (GOLD analysis project Ga0164313, IMG submission 113735) | Subseafloor sediment microbial communities from Guaymas Basin, Gulf of California, Mexico - Guay4, Core 4569-4, 0-3 cm | ecosystem: Environmental > Aquatic > Marine > Hydrothermal vents...
CCCCTTGGCAATAGTCACCACATCCGGGCGTATGTTGTGTTGTTGATAGTGAAAAAACGAACCGGTGCGGCCATTGGCGGTCTGGATTTCATCGAGCATTAGCAGCCAGTCGTTGGCGTCGCAAATATTTCTCAGCTGGATCAGGTAATCATCGTCTGGAATCCTGATGCCGCCTTCGCCCTGGATTGGCTCGACCAGGATAGCGGCAATGCTGTCATTGTTAGCGGCTATAGCGTGCACGGCCTCCAGATCGTCAAAGGGCGCCCTTGCGAAACCTCGTACCAGCGGTTTAAACCCGGCGTGGACTTTACGATTGCCTGTGGCCGTGAGTGTGGCCAGTGTGCGGCCATGGAAGGAGTTTTCCATGACGATTATTGTAGGGACATCAATGTTTTTGCTGTGGCCGTGCAGGCGGGCGAGTTTGATGGCGGCCTCATTGGCTTCCGCACCGGAATTGCTAAAAAACATATTGGTCATGCCAGATACGGTTTTCAATTGCTCTGCAAGTCGTTCCTGGGCGGGAATGTTGTACAGGTTCGAACAATGCACCAGGTTTTCTGACTGTCTGTGAATAGCCTCTGTTACGGCGGGATGGGCGTGGCCGAGACCGCATACAGCGATGCCAGCAAGGGCATCGAGATAACGTTTGCCATTATCGTCCCAAACCCACGCACCTTCGCCCTTGACGAGACTCAAAGGTCTTTTTCCGTAGTTGTTCATTAGTGCATTGCTAGTCATTGATCTCTCTCAGCTGGCTTTAGCCTGTAACACGAGTGGCTAATTGTGCTGGCCCTTAAAACAAAACAGGCAGCTATGCGCTGCCCGAAAAAAGCGAGATTCTATAGCCAAAATAGCACTTTTACAATGGCTTAAGTTGACGTTATCAAGACGGTCATAATTCTTTCCCGGAATCATTTTTTGCTTTGCCTGGCACAACTTAAGGAGTAGAATAACCAACCGTTCTGATCAACTATTATTAAGGTGCTGTACTATGGATATTGTCGATACCATTCGTGAACAAATTGAGAGTAACCCTATTATTCTCTATATGAAGGGTTCGCCAAATCAGCCGCAATGTGGTTTTTCTGCTCGTTCGGTTCAGGCGCTTATGGCCTGCGGTGAACGATTTGCCTATGTGGATATACTGACTAATCCGGAAATTCGCGCTAAATTACCGGAATACGCCAACTGGCCCACTTTTCCGCAACTGTGGATAAGCGGTGAGCTGATGGGCGGTTGTGACATCATCACTGAAATGCAGGAAAGCGGAGAGCTGGAAAAGCTGGTTAAAGAAGCGGCAGTGTCTGAAGAAAGTTAGTCTGGCTCAGGGGGTTCCCAGCCACCTAGCTCCTGCCAACGATTCACTATGTTACAAAACAACAGGGCTGTGCGTTTGGCGTCATAGACGGCATTGTGTGCCTTGTTATTGTTAAACGGGATATCTGCGGCCTGACAGGCTTTGGCTAACACAGTTTGACCAAAGGCCAGACCAGCCAGTGTGGCCGTGTCAAAGCAGGAAAAAGGATGGAAGGGGTTGCGTTTTACATCACTGCGAGTAACGGCAGCGTTGATGAAGCCGAGATCAAAATGGGCATTGTGGGCCACTACCACAGCTCTATTGCAATCATTTGCTCTGATGTGATGACGTACCAGTTGAAAAATTGCCTGCAGTGCGTCTTTTTCAGGTAGTGCTTCGCGAGTGGGATCATCGGGGTCTATGCCGGTAAACTCTAACGCTGCCTGTTCACAGGTGGTGTCAGGGTGAGGAATTACGTTGTGTGCCAGTGTTTCTGCGATAACCAGTTGACCATCTTCGTTCATGGCCGGAATAACAGCGGCTATTTCCAGTAAAGCATTGTTCTGGGCATCAAAACCGCCTGTTTCGACATCTATTATTACCGGCAGAAACCCACGAAAGCGGTTTGCTAGTAGCGGTTCACTGTCTTCGCTTAAAAAATTCTCTATTTTAGTCATTTACTACTCGTCATCTAATCCGCGTCGTTTTCTGCTTGCCATTGCAGTGTTTCGCCCGCATAGAGCGGCGTCATTTCTTCATTGCCCAGGCGGGAAGCCTGGGGCAGTTGCCACGCCTGCCTGCGCAAAGTGATTTTGCTGCTATTCCTGGGCAGATTATAAAAGTCGGGGCCGAAGTGGCTGGCAAATCCTTCCAGCTTGTCCAGTGCATCAGCGCGGGCAAAGACTTCAGCGTAGAGTTGAATAGCGGCGTGATGGGAATAGCAACCAGCACAGCCGCAGGCGGATTCTTTACTGGCGCGGGTATGGGGCGCAGAATCTGTACCCAGAAAGAATCGGCTGTCACCGCTGGTGGCTGCGTCTATCAATGCTTGCTGGTGGGTACTTCGTTTCAACACGGGCAGGCAGTAGAAATGAGGACGTATCCCGCCAGCTAATAAATGATTGCGATTAAATAATAAATGCTGTGGAGTAATGGTCGCTGAAATATTTTTGTCGCTGTTGGTAACAAACTCCACGGCGTTAGAGGTAGTAATGTGCTCGACAATGATTTTTAGTTCCGGGAAACGTTTTACCAGGCGCATCAGGATGCGGTCTATAAACACGGTTTCACGATCAAAGATGTCGATATCTGGGTCGGTAACCTCGCCATGGATCTGTAAAGGCATGCCAATTTCCTGCATGCGTTCGAGAACCTTTGAGGCCTTGCCGATATGGCTTACTCCCGCGTCTGAGTTGGTGGTTGCGCCTGCCGGATAATATTTTACGCCATGAATGAAACCGCTGGCCTGGGCGCGGGTGATTTCTTCAGCGGCGGTATTGTCTGTTAAATACAGGGTCATCAGCGGTTGCCAGTCACTGTCTGGTGGTCGGGCGGCAAGAATTTTTTCACGGTAGGCCTGGGCCTGGGCTGTGTTGACAATGGGAGGCGAGAGGTTTGGCATTACCATGCCGCGAGCAAAATTCACTGAGACGTCGCTGACGGTACTGGCTAATGCAGCGCCATCGCGCAGGTGCAAATGCCAGTCGTCGGGTCGTGTAATGGTGAGAGTTTGCATAAATTCATGGTAATTTTGAAGGCATGCATCGTACCTCAAACTGATTCGCCACAACAGCGTGATTGCCCTGTTAATCACGGTGCAACAAGTTTAAAATTCAACGTTTAGCACCCCTTTTCCTGCAGTCTGTGGAGCGCTCTGTGTCCGATATTAATAAAGTTGTTCTGGCCTATTCCGGCGGTCTCGATACATCAGTAATTGTACGTTGGTTGCAGGAGACCTACCACTGCGAGGTGGTGACTTTCACCGCTGATATCGGCCAGGGTGAGGAGGTGGAACCGGCGCGGGCCAAGGCTCAGGCCATGGGTATTAAAGAGATTTATATCGATGATCTGCGCGAGGAATTTGTACGTGATTTTGTATTCCCTATGTTCCGCGCGAATACGCTTTATGAGGGTGAGTACCTCCTGGGCACGTCGATAGCGCGTCCGCTGATTGCCAGGCGTCTGGTGGAAATTGCTAATGAAACCGGCGCTGATGCTATTTCCCATGGTGCAACGGGCAAGGGTAACGATCAGGTTCGTTTCGAGCTCGGTGCCTATGCACTGAAGCCTGGAGTGAAAATAATCGCGCCGTGGCGAGAATGGGATCTTACCTCACGGGAAACGCTGATGGCCTATTGTCAACAGCACAACATCCCCGTAGATTTTGCCAGTCAGAAGAAAAAGTCGCCCTATTCGATGGATGCGAATTTGCTGCATATATCCTACGAAGGTGACATCCTGGAAGACCCCTGGGCGGAAGCCGAGGAAGACATGTGGCGCTGGTCGGTATCTCCAGAGCGGGCCCCCGACAAACCTGTCTATATTGAGCTGACCTTTAAAGGTGGGGATATTGTTGCTATCGATGACCAGCAACTTACGCCCGCTGAAGTGCTCACCCAACTCAATGAAGTTGGTGGTGCTAATGGTATCGGGCGAGCAGATATTGTCGAGAATCGCTATGTCGGTATGAAGGCTCGGGGTTGTTACGAAACCCCTGGTGGCACGATTATGTTGAAGGCACACCGAGCTATAGAATCCATTACCCTTGATCGTGAAGTGGCGCATCTCAAAGACGAGTTAATGCCGCGTTACGCGAGCCTTATTTATAACGGTTACTGGTGGTCGCCGGAGCGGGAGATGCTGCAAACGATGATTGACGCCTCCCAGCAATACGTTAACGGTGAGGTGAGACTGAAACTTTATAAAGGTAATGTCATCGTGGTGGGCCGGAAATCAGAAGATAGCCTTTTCGATGAGCGAATCGCTACTTTTGACGATGATGCCGGCGCCTATAACCACAAAGATGCTGAGGGTTTCATACGCTTAAATGCACTACGTTTGCGGATTGCAGCGGATAAAAATCGTTAACATTAGAAAATATTTATAACTAAAAATGCTATGTCGGCTGTCGGTTGATATATATCATTCGCGATGGGAGCATGATGCTTAACAATACGATCGAATAGAGATCTGTTCCGATAATTTTTTGGGTGTTTTTTGATATGTTTGTGGATACTTCATGAATAGTTCATGAAGTAGTTCCTATGGGCAAAACCTGGCGATAGTCCTTTTCGGCAAGGAATCAAATAGATGAATGATGTCACCACTGCAAGTGTGCCACCCACATACAATATGAAGGTGGTGAAGCAGTTTGCCATCATGACCGTTGTCTGGGGTGTTGTCGGAATGCTGGTCGGGGTGATCCTGGCCGCGGAAATGATCTGGCCCAATTTGAATATGGGTTTGCCCTGGTTGCATTTTGGTCGCTTGCGCCCATTGCATACCAATGCAGTGATTTTCGCCTTTGGCGGTTGCGCACTATTTTCGACATCCTATTACGTTGTACAAAGAACCTGTCAGGCAACATTGATTTTGCCGAGGCTTGCGGCCTTTACCTTTTGGGGTTGGCAGCTAGTGATTGTCGCAGCGGCGATTACGCTGCCTATGGGTCTGACCACCAGCAAGGAATACGCCGAACTGGAATGGCCCATCGATATTTTGATAACGCTGGTGTGGGTGTCCTATGCCGTGGTTTTTTTCGGCACCATCGTAAAGCGCAAAACCGAACATATATATGTCGCTAACTGGTTCTATGGTGCGTTTATTCTTGCCGTGGCGATGCTGCATGTGGTGAATAGTGCGGCGATCCCGGTCACCCTGTTTAAATCCTATTCAGTTTATGCAGGCACCATCGACGCCATGGTGCAGTGGTGGTATGGCCATAACGCGGTGGGCTTTTTTCTAACCGCAGGCTTTCTCGGCATGATGTATTACTTCGTGCCCAAGCAGGCGGGCCGACCGGTGTACTCATACCGGCTTTCTATTGTGCATTTCTGGGCACTGGTGGCAGTCTATATCTGGGCGGGGCCTCATCATTTGCATTATTCAGCTCTGCCGGACTGGGTGCAGAGCCTGGGTATGGTGATGTCGTTGATACTACTGGCGCCCTCCTGGGGTGGCATGATCAATGGCATTATGACGCTGTCTGGGGCATGGGATAAATTACGCACCGATCCAACGTTGCGCTTCCTGGTGGTGTCTCTGTCTTTCTACGGCATGTCGACCTTCGAAGGTCCGATGATGTCGATCAAAACGGTCAATGCGCTTTCTCACAACACCGACTGGACCATTGGCCATGTCCATTCTGGCGCCCTCGGCTGGGTGGGAATGATTTCTATTGGTTGCATGTACCACCTGATTCCGGTGTTGTTCAACAAACCAAAGATGTACAGCATCAAACTGATCAATATGCATTTTTGGCTGGCGACTATGGGTACCGTGCTTTATCTCGCCTCGATGTGGGTCAACGGAATTGCTCAGGGCCTTATGTGGCGCGCTTTTAATGCCGACGGTACGTTGACCTATACCTTTGCTGAATCTATCGAGGCCAGTATGCCGGGTTATTACGTGCGACTGCTGGGTGGATCCATGTTTTTTCTCGGTATGCTGGTGATGGCATTTAATGTGTGGCGCACATGCTGCGGAGAAGTGCCACCGGCGGGTTCAGGCAAAGCACCTTCATCGGCAATGGCGGAGGGCAAATCATGAGACACGATTTCGTCGAAAAAAACATCGGGTTGATGATTGTACTAACTCTGGTGGCGATGAGCTTTGGGGGTTTGGCGCAGGTTGTGCCGTTGTTTTTTCTTCAGTCGACCACGACACCGATCGAGGGTCTCAAACCATTACCAGCACTGGTTCTGGAAGGCCGGGATATCTATATCCGCGAGGGCTGCCATGTTTGTCATACCCAGATGATCCGTCCGTTTCGCTCGGAAACGGAGCGCTATGGACACTATACGGTTGCCGGTGAACAGGTGTATGAACACCCCTTCCTGTGGGGTTCAAAACGCACCGGCCCCGATTTGGCGCGCGTAGGCGCTCGTTACAGCGACGAGTGGCATCGTGCGCACCTATACAATCCAAGAGATGTTGTGCCCCTCTCGAATATGCCAGGGTTTCCCTGGCTGTTCGAAAATATAGTCAGTGGAGAAGATACTGCGGCAAAAATGACAGCTCTGCGCATCGTGGGTGTGCCCTACGCCGATACTGACATAGCCAATGCTGCCGCCCCATTTGCCGGGGGTGATGTGAAAGAGATTGATGCTTTAGTTGCCTACCTTCAGCAACTGGGCACGTTGATCAAACAGAAGCGTTAGCTCGCTCCGGGGGATTTGTGGATCAAGGTACATTGCTAGACCAGGCAGCACTTTTCGACCAGGGCACATGGGCCGGGATAGGCACGCTGCTGGCGTTAGTGGCTTTTATTGGCATTTGTCTGTGGGCTTACAGTGGGCGCAACAAGGCCAAATTTGATGAAGCCGCTCAGTTACCATTTGCCGACGAATTATCGACGACGGGTAAGCAGACAAATGCAGTAGCCACAGGCACATTAAGCAACGACAGGATAGATGACAACGCTAAGCTGGAAGGAACTGACAAGGTACAGGACTTATGAGCACGTTTTGGAGTGTGTGGGTCATAGTAATATTTGTGGGTACAGTTGCCGGCGTGTGTTGGGTGCTATTTGCCAATCGTAAAATCGAGGTCAAAGAGCAGCCAAAAGATGGGGAAGTCCCAAAGACCGGGCACGTTTACGACGGTATCGAGGAGTACGATAACCCTCTACCCGGCTGGTGGTTCAACATGTTTGTTGGCTCGGTGATATTTTCGGCAGTTTATGTTGTGCTTTATCCGGGTCTGGGTAATTTTCCAGGTCTTCTTGGCTGGACTTCGAGTGGTCAGTGGCAGGAACAGGAGCAAAGAGCCGATGATAGATTCGACGCAATATATGCGACTTTTGAAGGCCAATCTATTGAGGAACTCTCCGTAAACCCCAGGGCATTCAAAATGGGCCGTCGTCTATTTGGCAATAATTGCGCGGTGTGCCATGGCAGCGATGGTGGTGGTGGATACGGATTTCCGAATTTAAGCGATGATGACTGGTTGTATGGTGGTACACAGGAAGCTATTACGGCTTCAATTACTCTTGGGCGGCGCGGCGCAATGCCGGGCTGGTTGGCAGCAATCGGCGAAGACGGGGTTAATCAGGTAACAGAATACCTGTTTAAGCTTGGTGATCGCGATCACGACGAAAGCATGGTTGATGCTGGTGAAAAAGTGTTTAATAGCTTTTGTGCAGGTTGCCATGGTGCGGACGCTGGCGGCAATGAGGCGCTCGGTGCGCCGAATTTAGCAGATAACATCTGGCTTTATGGCAGTTCACCGGAAATGATTAAAACGAGCATACGCACCGGGCGTCAGGGCCTTATGCCCGCACAGGAGAACATGCTACGCGAAAGTAAAATTCGTCTGCTAGCAAGTTACGTCTACAGCTTGTCGCGACAGCAATAATGTAGAAAGGGGATTCCAATGGGCTCAGAAGGAAAACAGGATCGACGGGCGCCAGATGAGTCAAGCCATGTTCTCTATCTCTATGAGACGCGGAACAAAATCTACGCTAAACGTTTTGTCGGTTTTTTTCGGAAACTAAAAAAGCGTAGTAGCATCCCGTTATTGTTGGGTTACCTGCTAACGCCATGGCTACAGATTGATGGCCGCCAGGCTATCTGGTTTGATTTGCCCGAGCGTCAGTTCCATATTTTCTGGATGACCTTCTGGCCCCAGGACTTTATGTTGCTGGCCTGGTTATTGATTATCTGTGCGTTTGCGCTGTTTGCCGTGACGGTCCTGGTGGGTCGCATATGGTGTGGATTCACCTGTCCACAGACGGTGTGGACAATGATGTTCATGGGCGTAGAACATTTTTTTGAAGGGGGCAGAAACAAGCGCATCAAACTCGACCTGGCGCCGTGGAATTTTAATAAAATCTGGCGTAAAGGCGGCAAGCATGGGGGCTGGTTGTTAATTGCCTTTATTACTGGTTTTACTTTTGTGGGTTACTTTAACCCGATCAGGCAACTCAGCGTCGAGTTCTTAACTTTTTCAGCGCAACCGGCGACAGTTTTCTGGGCTTTTTTATTCGCTGCGATGACCTATATGAACGCCGGTTATTTGCGCGAGCAAGTGTGCAAATATATGTGTCCTTATGCGCGCTTCCAGTCAGTGATGTTTGACCCGGATACCTTGATCGTTTCTTATGACGAGGCGCGTGGTGAGCAGCGCGGGGCGCGCAGGCGAGACGACGATCGTCGCGCAGCCAGTGATCTGGGGGATTGTGTCGACTGTGGTCTCTGCGTGCAGGTATGCCCGGTCGGTATTGATATTCGCGACGGTCTACAATCTGAATGTATCAGTTGCGGTCTGTGCATCGATGCCTGTAATGCGATTATGGATAAAGTGGCCCTGCCCGGAAAGTTGATCAGTTTTACCACTGAAAATAAATTGGAAAATAGTAAAACCCGAATTTTAAGACCAAGGCTGGTTGGCTATGCTGCCGGTCTTGTAGTGATGATTAGCCTGTTTCTTTATGTGCTTGTTGTGCGCGTGCCCCTGGAACTTGACGTGGTTCGCGATCGCTCGCTGTTGTACCGAGAGACGTCGCGTGGGCTGGTTGAAAATATTTTTACGCTGCGTATTAGTAATATGGACAATCGCGATCATGACTTTCAAATTCGGGTTGAAGGCGATTACGAGTTCAAGTTTATTGGTGATCAGCTGGTATCTGTAGAGGCTGGAGAAGTGCTTACTCATCTGGTGCGCCTGGCGCTGGATCCAGGTTTCCTTGAGACGGGTAATGCAGATATTACTTTTGTGGTGCAGGCAAGCGATGATGACAAAATTATTGATTCGGAACACAGTCGCTTCATCGGGCCGTTTTCGCGCTAGTAGATGACTACAATGGATATTTTGCAGCCAGCAGGCTCAGCCGTTTATCAATGACAAATACCAGTAATGCATGTCAATGAGTAGTGTAAGCGGCTCAAAGCGCTCTGCGCAACAGAGCCAACCCTGGTATCGGCAGTTCTGGCCGTGGTTTTTGATTGCCTTGCCCGCGACGGTGGTGATCGCCAGTTTTTTTATGCTCTATCTGGCGATTAAGTATAGCGACTCGCTGGTTAGTGATAACTATTATCGGGATGGGCTGGCTATAAATCAGATTCTAACTCAGGACGTTCGTGCACAGGATTTAAAATTGTCCGCGTTAATAGTTTTTGATGGGGAAGGGGAGCTGGTTACGCTCGAGCTGGCGGGTAAGCTTGAAATGCCAGATATTCTGACTTTACAGCTCCAGCATCCGACTAATGCCAGCGCAGATACCATGATCACCCTGATGGCCGTCGGTGGCGGAGCCTATCGAGGTCACCTGCCGCTGAAGCCCAGGTACCGTTATTATCTGCGCCTTATGCCTGGGCTCGTCAATCATTCGGATGCCGCTAAGCTAGTCGAATGGCGCCTTAACAGTGAGCTGGATTTCGCTGTTACCAACAGTGTACAAATAAGTGCGGCCACGCGTGATAAGCAGGCCTTAGATAAAGACAGTACGGGCAGTACTCCGGGCGATAATGCCCGCTAGGGTTTTTTCACCGCTAGATTGTTTCCATTGTGGCCTGCCGGTACCCCAGGGCGGAAAGTTTACGGTGCTCGTCGATGGCCAACAGCGGGCCACGTGCTGTATCGGCTGCCAGGCGGTTGCCAGTACCATCGTCGATGGTGGTCTGGAAAAATTTTATCAGTACCGCACCACCGATAGCAGTCCTGGCGCAACTGGCACCGATGACAATTCGAGTGCCGATGACCTGGCTATATATGACCTGTCTGAAGTACAGGATGAATTGCTGGAGCTTGATGATCAGGGTGTCGCCAGCATTGAGCTCAGTATTACGGATATTAGCTGCGCAGCCTGTGCCTGGTTGATTGAGCATCATCTGGGCCGGTTGCCGGGTATTGAACAGGTGTCGGTGAATGTCAGCAGGCATCGTTGTCATGTCGACTGGCGCCTTGAACAGTTGCGTTTAAGCGAATTGCTGGCGGCGTTTGCAGACATTGGTTATCGGGCTCATCCCGCGAGCGAAGCCGACACGCTAGACAAAATCAATAAAGAGCAGCGGCGCTATTTATTACGCCTTGGCGTGGCCGGTATCGGTATGATGCAGGCGGGAATGTTGGCTATCGCTCTTTATGCCGGCGCCTTCCAGGGTATGGAGCCGCGGTGGGAAAGCCTGTTGCGCTGGGTTAGCCTGATCGTTGCCAGCCCTGTGGTACTGTATTCAGCCCAACCCTTTTTTATCGGCGCGTGGCGCAGTTTAAAAGCACTTTATCTGACCATGGATGTGCCCGTTGCGCTGGCCATTGCGCTAGCTTATCTATTCAGTGCCTGGGCAACGGTAACAGCGACGGGAGAGGTTTATTTCGATGCCGTATCAATGCTGACTTTTTTTCTGCTGGTGGGCCGTTTTCTGGAAATGCGTGTTCGTTATCGCAACGAGGTTGCCGCAGGAGAGGCCACCCAGCTCATCCCCATTACAGCATTGAGGCTCACCGGCAGTGTGGCGGAGAGAGTGCCGGTAAAATCCCTGCATCGCGGCGATATTATTCTGGTTAGCGAAGGCGAGAGTGTGCCTGTGGATGGTCGAGTGCTTGAGGGGGAGAGCCGCGTTGTAGAATCGGTGTTGACCGGGGAGCAGCGCCCGGTGAAAAAAGGGCCTGGCGACGTGGTCAGTGCCGGCACTATCAACAGCGTCAATCGGCTTAAAGTTCACGTAGATGCCGTGGGTAAAGCGACGCGTTTAGCAGCCATACTCGATATGATGGATGCGGCGATGGCTGAAAAGCCCCGTCAGGTTGAACTTGCCAATCGCCTGGCGGGCTGGTTCGTTGGGTTTGTTCTGGTGTTGGCGGTAATTGTATTTGGCGCCTGGTGGTGGCATGACCAGGAGAAAGCGCTGTGGGTGACACTGTCAGTGTTGGTGGTGACTTGTCCGTGCGCACTGTCGCTGGCGACGCCGGTTGCTCTGGCAGCAGCAACAGGTCGCTTACAGCGCCTGGGGTTTTTAGTGCGTCGCGGCCATGTATTGCAGACCCTGGCTAAGGTCACCCGGGTAGTGCTCGACAAAACGGGGACCTTGACGTCCGGGCAGATGGAAATTAATCGGGTGGTCTATTTCCGGGCCGGAACTGCAGATGCGGCAACGCCCTTTGTTACCGAGAAACGTTCTATTACCGAAGAGCTTTCTATTTCCGAAGAACTTTCTATTACGGAAGAAGACGTGCCCGTGCTCGCTATTGCTGCCGCACTTGAGCAGGGTTGTCGACACCCCATTGCCCTCGCTTTCAGACAACGACAGGCGTCCCAGCACGCTGAGCAACTATGTTATGAAGTGGGGCGTGGTGTCAGTGGCATTGTCAATGGCGAGCGTTACGCGTTGGGAAAACCCGATTTTATTGCCGAGGTGCTGGGTTTGTCCGTGGCTGAAGCCGAGTGGCTGGCGGTGCTTGACGAGGGTTCCCATAAGCCTGCTCAGGGACAGTTATCGTCGGCCACGGTGGCCGTCATGCTGGCTAGTCAACAGGGGCCGCTGGCGTGGTTTGTCCTCGTCGATGCCTTGCGGCCCGGTGCCGGGGATATAGTCCAGCGTCTCACCGAGAAGGCGCTCGCGCTCGAATTGCTCAGTGGTGATCAAACACGCAGTGTGGCTGATTTAGCCGATAATCTGGGCATCGAAGAGTGGCGAGCGAATAATATGCCGGAAGATAAGCTTGCCCATATTCGCCATCTTCAGGAGCAAGGCGATATTGTATTGATGGTGGGTGATGGCATTAACGATGTACCCGTACTCAGCGGTGCCGATATTTCCGTGGCCATGGGTGAAGCTGCTGACTTTACACATCTGGCCGCCGATGCGGTGCTGTTGTCAGCTAACCTGGCGATACTCGTCGATGCTATTGAGGTGGCGGTTAAAACAGAGACAGTTATCCGACAAAATATTGCGTGGGCGCTGCTATATAACTTAAGCGCATTACCGTTGGCAGCCCTGGGTTGGGTGCCGCCATGGGCGGCGGCGATCGGGATGTCGATCAGCTCACTGGTTGTGGTCCTAAATGCCCTGCGCTTACAGCATTACCCAGCAGCCGCGGGTTTGGCGACTGCGGTGCAGAGACAACGATCAGCGCTGCCAGTCTAACAGGCAACTACTTAACAGGTACCTGATGGAGAGTCTCTATCTATTGATCCCCTTGTCAATCGCCGTTCTCGGCGTTGGCGTGGTGATCTTCTTCTGGGCGGTTAATAGTGGCCAATATGACGATCTTGATGGCGAAGCGGAGCGGATATTGTTTGATGACGTGGAAGCCGATGCTTTGCCTCTAAACGACGGGCACACGCGAACCGATGACCACTCGGAACCCGGGCAGCCAGGCGAAGAAGAGGTGCGTGGCGGCGATGATTGATGGCTTTTTGCCGGCGATGGCTGCGATGTTTGGCATTGGTTTACTGGGCGTGGGGCACTGCGTCGGTATGTGTGGTGGTATTGCTTCGGCATTAAGTTTTGCAGACCAGAAAGGCGCCACCCATTTGATCGTGGCATACAATGTCGGCCGCATATTTAGCTACGGGTGTGCGGGCGCCATAATTTCCAGTCTCGGTTATGTGGGTAGCCATTATCTGGAGCTGGCACCGATACTTCGTGGTATCGCCGGGGTTCTGTTAATTTCCATGGGTCTGTATCTAGCCGGCTGGTGGCAAGGACTCACCTGGCTGGAAAGGGCTGGACTGGTACTATGGAAACGTTTGCAGCCGCTGGCGCAGCGCTTATTGCCGGTGCGCTCACTGGGTTCTGCCATGACGCTGGGCTTAATGTGGGGATGGCTACCCTGCGGGCTGGTCTACTCAGCCCTGGCCTACGCTGCAACCGCCGCGTCACCCCTGATGGGTATGGCTCAAATGGTAGCGTTTGGTCTAGGTACGCTGCCGGCCATGGTGCTAGGGGGGGTGGCAATGGGCGGGCTCGCCGGAGTGTTGCAAAGCAGAAATTTTCGTCGTTTATTTGCGCTATTGCTAATAGCCTACGGTATTTGGACGCTGGTGCCAGTATTTTTGTTTCATGAACATTATTAATTCGATATATTGGGATGATCTGTTTAACGGCTTAGGCATTGATGTCTGTCAACAAGCGATTGTTGTTTTAGCGTTATAAATAATGGTCAATAATTAGATAAGGAAGGGGGTGGTGTTATGTTTGCTTACATACCGGGGTTGATGTTTAAACCGCGTGCCACGTGGCGAAAAATTGCTGAGTTATCGGATGAGCAAATCAAACGATTACTTCCTTACCCAATCATTATGGCACTGCTACCTGCGCTAGGTATTTATGTCGGTACGACCAAAGTTGGCTGGACAGTAATTGGCGACGATGTAGTGCGCCTTACTGAAGGTAGCGCTATACCATTGATCGTTCTTTGTTACGTTGCGCTGCTGGGCGCCGTTGTTTTTATTGGCTTGATGGTTAGCTGGATGTCGCAGACCTATCAGATAGAATCCTTCCCGATCAAAGGCGTGGTGTTAATGGGTTATGCCTGTACACCCATTTTTCTGGCCGGTGCGCTCGCCGCCTACCCGATCTGGTGGCTGGATATTATGGCGGGTACGGGTGCTGCTATTTACGTGATTTATCTAGTCTATATGGCGGTGCCGTTAATGATGGGTGTGCCCTGGGACAGAGGTTTTCTATATGCGAGTGCAGTGTTTATGGTGGCCCTGGTCTACGTGGTCGTTGTCTTGGTTGGCATGGCGATTGTCTGGGAGTACATTGCTACACCAGTTTTTATTGATTGAGCTTGCTGATGTTTAACTGGCAGGCTGTTAGTGACGGAACCTGCCCGTTAAAGACGGATATTACAGATAAAAACGGATATTACAGATAAAAAGAGGAAATCATGCGACTGCTTCACACTATGCTCCGTGTCGGCAATCTGGATAAGTCTATAGCGTTCTATACCGAATTGCTGAATATGCAATTACTGCGTAAAATGGATTTTCCAGATGGTAAATTCACCCTGGCTTTTTTAGGTTACGGGTCAGAGAAAGACAATACCGTGCTGGAATTGACCCATAACTGGGATACGTCCGCTTATGATCTGGGTAGTGGTTATGGACATATTGCCATTGCCGTTGAAGATGTTTACGCAACCTGTGAGGATATTCGCACGAAAGGTGGCAACGTGGTCAGGGAACCCGGGCCGATGATGCACGGCAGTACAGTGCTAGCTTTTGTGGAAGACCCGGACGGCTATAAGGTCGAGCTTCTGTCGATAGATCGGTAACTCTTTAGTTATCAACCTTAGCCATCACTATCTTAGTTGTCACCACTTTAGTCGTCACCATCGACCTGTAAGGGCAACGCGTTGGCGTGCGTCCGCAGCCAGTTGAGACCATTGAGTACCTTTTCATTGCGTGCTATACGGCGCTCTAGCCTGAATTTACCAGGATAGTCCATAAGCAGCATGCCCATGGCGATCGTTAACAGTCCTTGCCCGGGAATAAATAACATAATCACCCCTCCGGCGACGAGGATTATTCCGAGCATGTTTTTTCCGATTAACAAGGTCATTCTAATCAGTGGATGGGATTTTTTCAGCGGCGCAGGATGTCGCTTTTCATAAAGAAAATAATCTTCAGGTATGCGTGCTACCAGCCATGGCAACGACAACAGACTGAAGACAAAGGTGCATAGCGAAATAACTGCCAGCCAGGCAAACGCTTCCTGGTATTGTCCGAGCCAATCGATCACTGACTATTGATCTCATAGGGGAGGTCAACAAACTTCACTGGCACCGCCTGCCCCGCAACAAGCAACTCAGTTTGATCGAGGGCCATTTCCCTTAATATTGCGAGCATTGCAAAATTGCCGGGATCTGTCGGCGCTGCTGTTATGACATTACCGATCGCCCTGGTTTTTTCGGTAGTGGTGCTTTCGGTAGTAGCATTTTCGGTAGTGGTGCTTCCGGTAGTGGTGATTTCTGCGCCGGGCTCAGGAAGTTGGGAAGAAGCGCCCAGAACCAGATAAGTGCGGCGCTTTAGTTTGCCCAGGTATTGCATTCTTGCGACCACTTCCTGGCCGGTGTAACAACCTTTACTAAAACTGATAGCGTCAGTGGCTTGCAGGTTAAGCATTTGTGGTATCAGTTGTTCGCTGAAGGTGGCGGTGACCGATGCCAGGCCGGCACGTATCAGTTGTAGTTGCCACCAGGGTAGCCCAACCGCCTGCAGGTCTGGGCTCAACTGTACCCACAACTGCTGAGCATTGCCTGCTTTGGTAATGATGACGAATAAATTCTCGCTCACGCAGGTTAACAGATTGCCGGCCTTGTCGATTACTGAGTGCCTGGGCCCCGGTACAGAGGGGAATAATATTTTCAGTCTGTCCTTGACCTGTGTTCCGGCCAGGCCAAATTGGCGATAAGCATTGCTGTGGTCCTGCAGTGTTGTTTTAAAAAAAGCCGCATACTTTTCAAGTGCCGCCAGAGAAGTTTTGACCAGCGCCCTGTCCATGGAAAGCAATATTTCATCTTCGCTATTTAGCTGGGCCTGAAAGGATGTGATCATCCTGCCTTTAGGATTGCAAATGGCGCCGGGCAGAGCGTCTCCGGGTGACAGCGCCAGGAAATCGCATGTGCTTTGTCCCTGCAGGAATTTGCGGGAGTCTGGACCCTCAGCCGAAAGGATGCCGAGATGGCCTAGATCGCTGATGGTGGCGGTTAAGTTGGCATAATCCGCCGACGTTTCGCCAAAAGAGATGACCTCGTCATCGACGAATTGAGCTTGTCTATCCGCAAGAAATTGTTGCCAGTCAGTCATATATCAGATCACTATTAAATAAGCACCCAGCCAGGGGGTAGCCAGTCGAGCATTCCATTATACTAACTTGTTAACAAAGTATGATGTTATTGCAATGGATAAAAACAGGCTTTTTTGGGCGAGTCG
>Ga0164313_10002510_pt1 | contig 16397 bp, 11 predicted proteins | sample GuaBasSedimGuay4_FD_113735 | JGI IMG/M metagenome (GOLD analysis project Ga0164313, IMG submission 113735) | Subseafloor sediment microbial communities from Guaymas Basin, Gulf of California, Mexico - Guay4, Core 4569-4, 0-3 cm | ecosystem: Environmental > Aquatic > Marine > Hydrothermal vents...
GTGACTCAGATGCCGACGGGCTCGTTGAGGCAGACTCCGAAGCCGATTCTGATGGAGACTCCGATGGTGACTCAGATGCCGACGGACTCGTTGAGGCAGATTCCGAAGCTGACACTGACGGAGATTCTGAGGGACTTTCGGACGCAGATTCCGAAGCCGACTCGGACGAGCCTTCACTTGGTGATATCGATGCAGACTCCGAAGCCGACTCGGACGGAGATTCCGAAGGTGACTCAGATGCAGACTCCGAAGCCGACTCTGATGGGGATTCCGAGGGTGACTCAGATGCCGAGGGGCTTTCGGACGCAGATTCCGATGCCGACTCTGATGGAGATTCCGAGGGTGACTCAGATGCCGATTCCGAGGCTGACTCGGACGGAGATTCCGATGGTGACTCAGATGCCGAGGGACTCGTTGAGGCAGACTCCGAGGCTGACACTGACGGAGATTCTGAGGGACTTTCGGACGCAGATTCCGAAGCCGATTCTGATGGAGACTCCGATGGTGACTCAGATGCCGAGGGACTTGTTGAGGCAGACTCCGAGGCTGACACTGACGGAGATTCTGACGGACTCTCGGACGCAGACTCCGAAGCCGATTCTGACGGGGATTCCGAGGGTGACTCAGATGCCGAGGGGCTCGTTGAGGCAGACTCCGAGGCTGACACTGACGGAGATTCTGAGGGACTTTCGGACGCAGACTCCGAGGCTGACACTGACGGAGATTCACTCGGACTTTCGGATGCTGACTCAGATGCACTTGGTGAGGATCCTTCGCCTGCAAGCGTGCTAAGGTTTAAGGCAGACATTCCAAGAGCTCCGCCTACGGTCTGTCCTAAACCTGCACTGCCCCCACTTGGTCTCCAGAACTCAAATTCTATCTCATCATTTGCAGCAAGGTTCGCCATGAATGCGCCATTGAAAGACGCTTCGTAAGTATATGTAGAGGATTGTGTCCCCCTCATATATTTGACGGATATTTCTTCCTGATCTACATTATTTTTTAACCATCTGAGCGATGGCATAAAACGTGTGCCGGTTGAAACTGCTCTGTTTATTCTTGCGCCTACTGTGAACAGATAGTCGGCTGCTTGCTCGACTTCTATCGTGGTATTGTCGTTCCTGGTAAAAGATGCTGCATCAATTACCGGGGTTGTCCGGCAGACATTAAGTAATGCAGGAGTTGTTACCGATGTTTCTTGTCCGCCCGTAGCATCCGTACCAATTACTACTTCAGCAGAAGCGGGAAGTTCTATAATAATTAATGAACTTTCCCACCCAGTGTCATCGCTTCTTGCTCCTGAAGTAGAACAATTCGTAGCATCCATATGAAGGGTTAGGTCAGGCTGGGAGTCATCAACATCAACAATGAAAAGAGCATTCACAGTCTCGTAGTCGGTGTCGGTATCCCTTAGATAACAAAAACTATGGCTATGTGGAACGACCACACCATCAATCTCTGCCCAAGACCGCCTGCCTGCTCTCGCGGTGTTCTGCATTGTAATGTTGTAGCCAATCAGATATCGGGCTTCGCTTTTCAGAGTAACGTTGGTGTTGGCTACACCGTCTATTTCTATTACGGCTGTATCTGTTTCCAGTACCGGAACATCATCGAACATAGGATTGGCTTCAGTCGCATAAGCCCCAGTATCGGTTCCTTCGGTGTAATGACTGAAAGCAATGGCAGGAGAACCACCATTATAGTCTGCCATTTTGATAAGAACGATTTCACTGCTATTGGAAATAGTACCATCAATAGTAGTTTCCTCTCCACGGGTCATAAATTCTACCCTGAAGTTTTTACCTGTGGAGGAAACTTCGAATACGGCAAATGAGGATGCACAAATCTCATCATCCTCATTCTGACGCATAAAATTTGCCATACGAGTACCGACAATTTCAGTACCGTCAAACATACCACGAACAGATCCTATATTACGTTTATCTGATGTGCTATCAAGTCTGACCCTGAAAACAGCAAGGTAATACCCGGTCTCGTCTATCTGGATATCAATGTCGTTGGCAGGAGTAGCGGTGTCGTATATGGAATCCGGGGTTCCTACATCATTAGGGAATTCTACGCCTTCCCATACATCTTCGGTGGTGGGAATTGGCCATGTTCCATCACTTCTTCTTTTTATGGTGTTTCCAACAGCCATTTAGGTACACTCATCTATACAGCATTTACATTTAGCAATGTAGCAGTTCCACTGGAATTCATGTTTGCACCCGTTACATAAGCATGGCCGTAAGAAATGGGCCAGGGTAATCAGTATCCTTTTATTTGGTTGAAAACTTTCAGGAACGAGTTCAGTTATATCTATGTTAATTTCATTCGGTTGATTTTTGTCCAGGCTTCCGCTTACTATCTTGACAGTATCTTTGATTAGTTTGAATCTTTCTATAATTACAGGATGCTCGATATCAAGGATCAACCTATTGCCGTAACAGTCTTTACTGAAAAGCCATTTATGGAAGAGCTTATTCATGATTACGTTATCTCCAGCAATGGATAATGAATCGGCTTCCCGAAGACGCTCCAGCAATCGGGGGTGTTGGGGTTGTTGGTGATTGAAACCTGATCAATAACGCCGCCTAAATCACTATACCCAATTTGTATAATATCGCCTGACATATCTGGTGCAGTGAAAGCAGCCGTATTTTCAGTTGACACAATGCCATCAACGATACATCCTTTTATATTAGTGTTTTCGTCCCAATAAATTTCAATATAATGCCAATTCCCATCATAAATTGAAGCTGTTGCGAATTGTGCTGAAACTGTATTAATTTGCAATCTTATTGATATGTCTGAATTGTCACGATAAATCCTAAACAGTGTATCGTTATCATAATTATTAAAAAAACGAGCATAAGTTGCAGGCGTTCCTGTCATTTTGTACCACCAAGAAATTTTGCTTTTTGATGAATTTATATTTTCCGGTTGGAAAGAAACAATCATACTGGTTCCATCAAAATCGAAAGCACTATTATTTATTCCATCAATACCAGTTGTGTGACTTGCATTTGTTATTGTAAGTATCCCAGTTCCGATTTGAAGCGGATCGGAAGTAGCCTCATCACCTTTGATATAGGCTGTTATATCACTATGCGCCACATCAGCATCAACCTCGCCGTTGCCGGTGAAGGGGCCACCGCCGAATGGTAGTAAACAGCCGTCGAAGAGTTTTACTTCGTCGATGTAATATTCACCATAGATATTTGCGTAATTGTCGCCTACCTCAAAAATGTCCAGTGTAGATAGCCAGTCCGTTTCGCTGAGAACATGCTCAAGGGTTTCGCCATCAAAAGTTGTCCATGCTCTACTGGATGCAAGATCAAGGCTAATCAGAAGGGTATGCCATTGTGGGCACTCATTACCGTTGGTAGCTGTATAAGACTTAACAACATAACCTGTGGCATAGTTATCCAAGTCGTCATAAAATCTAAACTGGTCATTAAGATAATCATAGTAAAAAGTTATTCTGTCTGCTGAGCCTGTAGCAAATCCAAGAAGCGGCTGATATGTACCAGTGTTATAATTAAAGTTAGGCTTGAATTTAATAAGTAAGCTTAACGCTTTTTGGTCGGTTAATCCTGCCAATCCAACTGAGAGATCCAGGACATCATCAGTTCCGTTGGTGAGAAGTGATCTTCCTCGGGCTGCATCGGTTTGACTTATGTCTTCCGTATTATCTCCGCCTTCAAGGGTGCCATCATACAACCCTGTCTCATCAATAATGACGGTGCTGGCCGCATTGTCGTCACACTTCCAATGTCCGATAAGGTGATCCGTTTCGCTCCCCACGGTTCCGGTTAAGAACCCCGGATCGTGAATCACTATATTGGGGTTGTGCCGTGTGCGGTCCCATGTGAGCTTGGTCTCGTCGCTGGAGTTGGGTTCGATATGCCATGCTCCGTCTGCGGTGAAGTCCATTATATTCGCTGGAATATTTATGTCATAAGCACCGACCCCTTTGTCGTATCTCGGTATTCGTCTAATAGCAAAAGCAATAAAAGCATCATAATTACCACTGGAATAACCTAATGCCCCTGTACTATTGCCGTAAGCATAGGCGATAGCCCAATAAATCCGATTACCATCACTACCTTCAAGAATTTCGGTTTGACCCGACCCAGTAGGGGTAGATTCAACAGCATTGTCAAATCCGGTTCCAGCAACTATCATAAGATCGGCTGGTCGCACATCTCCAAGATCCGCAGAAATCCAATCACCATGGACACCTTCACGCTTATCTGATCCAATTATGCAATCACTTCCAGTGCTGAAACCAGAAAGAAAAAACAATGTTAAGCGACCATCTCCAAACTGTGGTGTGTGATCTATTGTAACTGATAAAACTTGGCCAGTCGCTCCACGAGTTGGGAATCCTGTTTCACCATATTTTAGTATCAAACCAGCACATGAGTTATGCGCATTTCCATCTAACGCTTCCTCAATAAGTGTAAAATGGTTGTTAGCATCAGCGTCAAAGTTAGACACAGTAATCTGCGGGTTGATATCTCCATATCCATTATAAATCAAAATAGCGGCATCAGCGTCGTCAGGGACTGTTATTCCTGTTATTGTTGCGGTAAGAGTAGTGATACCTTCTTCATAGTAAATCGTACTGATTGCCGGGTCGACAATTGTTTGATCTTTATATTGGTCGCCCATCTCAAGGCGTTCGACTGAGGTGTATTTCTTGCTGCCCCATTCACGTTCGGCTGAGTCGATGATGACCGCAAAAACAAGATGGTGCCTTTCTGCCTGTAAAATTACGTTGTTGTATCCAACGACAAACTCAATAACATCGTCCCAAAATAATTGACGATAGCTGGAATTATCCCCTTCGTTTTCAAGCATAATTACTTGCAAACTTAATTCATCAGATGTACCACCGAGGTATTGAGCGGTTGTTTTGTCAATTCGTGTTAAATCCTCACTATCAACACCGTCATATATTTCAACGCCAGTATCTTCACAAAAGTTCAAAGAATTTGTAAGTGCTACATCTTGATTTATATCACCAATGATTGCATTTCCAGAGTTGTCCGCAATAGTAACGGTCCCATCCGTAGTCCAGTCAAAATCAAAGAAAATCCGGTCTGGATATATAATAAAAGTTAGTATGCATGGCTCAACATCTGTCGTATCACCATCTTGCATGTAATCTTCACCAGCACCAGGGTTGCGATCAAATGTTGCTATAATTCGTATCACTATCCTGGTTGGAGTGTTCTCTATTATTTCTCCTGTCATAACCGTATCATAGTGGAGATAATAATTATACGATCCGTCGTTCAATGTAGGGGCCCAATTCCATAACAATGTATCATTGGCGGTATTGCGAATTTCACTCAAATAATTGGCTGCCGGTTCATTATAAAGTCTAAAAATATAACCGTCGCACGTTACGTCGTAGTAGGTGCTTTCCTCATCGATACCAATATAAGTAGGCTCAGTCGGCGTGCCATCATCGAATGTAAATATATCGGCCATTAGGATACCTCGCCTAAGTCGGTGATCAGGACGCTCGCATCAGGTGTCATTACCGCGTTCATGTCGGCTCCGTATTGCTGATAGATACCGTTCTTCTTTAGCATGGGCATGTAAACGGGCTTGCCGAAGACTGACCAACGATCCGGGGTGTAGGGGTTGTTGGTGATGTAGAAGCCAGCTATCCAAGCATCTATGCCGCTTGTGCCGTCGCCTTCTTCACAGACATAAAGAGTTGCAGAGGTGGCACCTGCCCAAGGATTGAGGATTGCGTCCGTACCTTGCGATACCCCGTCTAAAATAAGCTCAATTATGCCTAAAGATTGACTCCATCGGCAAATTGCATAATACCAAATACCCGCACTGATAGCAGACGATTCTAGGATGGAGCCATCACCATCGTCGGTGGAATTATACCGAAATTCAAGGATATCACCCGTTGTAACCCTACAGTTTAACGCATTGTCCGCGACAGTTGAGCCAAATATGCCAAAAAGACGATCTCCAACGACAACTGATGGAAGATTAAACCAAAAAGATATAGCCCCTTCATTCGGATCTATATGTGCGCTTGTTAATGCGAACTGAGCCGAATTCGCGTTTGATTCATTGTCGTAATATGATCCGGTAGGGCCACCTTCTACATAGCTTCCATCTTTAGAAGTAAAAACGTCTCCGCCTATTCCTGGTGTGTCGTTTTCAGTGTCCCAATAAAAGCCAATGTCCTCATGCGCCACATCCGTGTCCACCTCGCCATTGCCGGTCATTGGTCCACCGCCGTAGGGGAGGAGGCAACCGTTGAAAAGTTTTACTTCGTCGTAGAATGACTCTCCGGTGTTATAAGCCCAGCGTGCATAATTGAGTCGTTGAATCGTTGGGGTTGTCCCCCAACTTCCTGTTAATTCGTTTGTTCCAATACACTCCCCATCTATATAGAATGTAGCATAATTGTTTGTTAGGCTTACACATAACATTAGTGTATGCCATTGCTGTAATTTGTTCAGTGAAGAAAAAGCTCCAGTTGCAATATGAGAAATAGCAGTTCCATCAATACTTGCTGTAAACGTTGCTCGAATGCCTTCGGATGGGCTATAACTTATTTCTATTATGTCGGTTACATCTGGATAAAGTGACCATATTGCTCTTACGTTAGAGATAAGATGATCTGGCTTTACCTTAATAATAATTGTAAAATCATTCATCCAATTTGAAACATCATAAACTCCAAGGCTAATAACTTCTTCAAATACATAAAGGGCAGTGCCTCTGGTACCTGTGACAGATACGGCAGACGTGTTTGATGTTTCCATTGCACTTGTGAAATTTTCTTGTTCGTCTATAACCGTAAGACTGGCCGCATTGTCATCGCACTTCCAATGCCCAATGAGATGCTCATCATAGCTCGCCAGATCCCCGGTCCTGATATTCCAGTTCTCAATTTCGAATACAGGATCATGCCTGACTGTATCTACGATCATCTTGCCTTTGTTTTTACTATTGGCATCCATGTGCCAGGCGCCATCTGAGGCAAGGCCGTCTGAACCGATATTAGCTGGTATGTTTAAATCGGTAACTTGCCCGGCGATAGGCCATGTTTGATCTTTATATTGGTCGCCTATTTCGAGGCGTTCGACTGAGGTGTATTTTTTAGGATTAGGATTGCTTGAAATATAAAGCTCGTCTATTACGCCCTCGCAGGGTCTCGCGTTCGAATCTCTATTCCCAATATGTAAATTCCCACCAGTTATAGTCGGTGGTGCGGTCGTGAAGTCCGTGTCTGTTTCGCCAAGAACTCCGTCCATCCAGAAAGATATAATGTCTGTTGTTGAATCGTAAGATAATTCGAATAAATGCCACTCCCCATCAAGCACATCTAAACTGTTAGGAATATCTAAAGTATAATCATCTTCATTATATGAAAGACTAACAGTGCTACCAGCCGCGGCTGTGGAATATCTAAACGCGAGGTCTGGAGAGTAATCCAAAAGAACTCTGTACGCCGTGCCTGAGCCGGTAAATTTATACCAAAGGGAGATAAAGCCTTTCTCGGCATTAATATTATTTGTGCAAGCAATATATACTTGGTCATTATCGTCTACGATCTCTGCGGCACCGCTTGCAACCCCATCAACGCCTGTTACATAATCAACTCCTGAAATTGTAAGGGTGCTTCCGTCTTGAGAAATACCAAGAGCTGTCCCCTCACCATTCCAATAGAGCAAGACATCATCGTTCCATTCGTCGTCGTCTACCTTTTGTTGATTATTGTGTCCTGTCCAGCCTTCGCGTTCGGCTGAGTCGATGATGAATAGGACAGACATAGTATATGTATCAGCGGTTAATACCACATCGTTCCAAGCAACCGCCACTATAGCCTCAGACCGTGATCTTCCAAGTGGGCTTCCGTCCGAATCTAAGAGAATAAGTTGTCCATTCATTTCGTCTACGGTAGCCAGTGCATAGTCTCCAGACCATGAGCTATAGGTGCTCAAATCAATCTCTGAGTCACTACTTTCCTGGAAAGTATCAGCGCCTGTACCGCTTGAAAGAGTTAGACCGATCGTATATTGATTAGATGCGTCATTGGAGACAGTTATCCCTGCTCCAGTTACGACTAACGACATACTGACAGCTATTCTATCTTGATAAATATAAAAAATGAATTGCAATCCATCAGTATTGGCTAATTCAGTTTGAGTAGCACCATACCCAGTATCTGCTATACCAGTAACACGTATTCCTATTCTTGTTGGCGTATTCTCAATAACTTCAACTATTCTTGCATTATCATACGCGAATCTGATTGAACCTCCAGAAGTCGCGATCCTGTTAGTGATCCCTCCGATCAGAGTTGCGGCATCTGTCTCATAAAGCCTACCTACATTATCGTCCCCTGAACTTCCTGAACCCTCATAAATCCTTAAAACATATCCATCACAGAATACGTCAATATAAGTGCTTTCCTCATCTATTGATAAATAAGCCATGGTTAAACCTTCAATCCAGCATCAGCTTGATAGCGTTCTACGGCTGTTCTTTCGTCGGCTGGGTCGCATTGCCAGCCTGTTTCGCCGCCGTATACGTACTGGTGGTATTCCCAATTATCAGGGTCGGCGTGGACAGGCTCCGTATGAACAGCATCATCGTCATCCGCACCAAACGTTAGTCCTCGGCCATCTTCCCTGTTTTCTTTTAAGGCATTACTCAGAACTTCAATGCGCCACCTGATACCCACAAACTTTCCGGGAGCATCAAGATAAAACTCCTGTGAATTTATTCCCTTGCCAAAGCTGAAAGTCAGACCGAAGTTAACCTCACCGAAAGGTGGATTAACTGTCCTGATACAACGGAAAGTTCGGTCTCCGATTTTGGTACGGCTGGCAACGTTGAAATCAAAGTCATAAGTCACCCAAGCATCGTTATGCCAAACCCTCGCAGTTATAAATCCACTTGCAACCCTGGTGCCGTTGAAGTGGATTTCATAATGATCGGCGTATAAAATAAACTCGGCAATACCTCCCCCGAAGACACGTTTCTTAGTGCTGGCTATGCGGTCGTCAGCAACCACCTCGGTCGTATTTTCCACTTCAACATCATAAACCAGATGCTCGGTTTCAAGACCTTCATCTACGATACGGCTCAGAAAAAACTTGTCTGGGGTATGCTTTTCGTCTATTTGATTAAGTCTCATCTTATTTTCCACCTTAGGGTTTCAGCAGTGCAAACTTCGTTGCTGTGATCGGACTCTCTATCATAGCCATCTATGGCCGTGACCACAAAGCAGCGGTGATCTTCAGACATATTATGGATAGTAAACTCATTAGTGTAACCGGTATCGATATTCCTGATCTCATCGTATTCCTGTAAATCGGTTTTCCAATATATTCTATAATTCACAACTTCGTCCGATGGAGGATTATGGTCCCACGTAAAGCTATGGTCAACCGCCCATGCAGACGAAGTAATCAATAATAGAGCTAATATAAAGCTCCGATAAAACATTTTCCTATTTCCGGATCTTCCACCGGCTCGACTGGCCCGGTCGTACTGCCAAAAAAGAGTCTGACCAAGGACCCTCCCAACCCGAAGCGTCAATCGCCATTACTCGAAACGTATGTTCTCCACCTTCTAAGAATTCCAGAACATCTTCGAAGCAATGCCAATCTCCATCAGGGTCGGAATATGACACAAAAGTTACGGGTATTGGAGTTCCGCCATCTATTTCAAGTGAGTAGGTACCTGTGGCCGTTTGAGGCTCTACACATAGGTCCTGGGCGTTGGCGGTTGCGATTAACAACAACGGCAATAATAGGATAATCGGTATAATGTTTTTCATTTTGTCCTCGATGTAGGCAATTGCCCGTTTGGATGAGTCCGTACGAACGATCTCATATAAACCATATATGAGCAGGGTAATCACGGTAATATACGCCTGGACTTTACCTTCGGTGAATTCCCAGCCGAGAGTTCCGCATACAATCATGAGACCTCGGATCGTCGATGGAGTTAACATGGCGACAATCTTGTCCCATGTGTTTTTGACTTCTTCAATTTCGCTGGTCATTTTGCACCCCCCTTTGAAATGCCTCTGAGGAATTCCTCGAAGCATCCTTTTGTTTTGCCCCAGTATGGAACCGTATCTGATTCTTTCCAGCCTTTTCTGGCCCATTCAGCTGAGAAATCTTCTTTTTTGAATCGGCCGACACCGCTAAGATTTTTGTCGTGTCTTAGATCGACGTTAGGTTGCTCGCTCATATATGTTTTGACTTTCCAGCTATTTGATTCAATGCCTCTGGGTGGAGCATACCCGACCTTTGATTTGAAGCCGTCTTTTTCTACCATGGCGAGTCTTTTAGTGTAATAATCAATTAAAGTGCTTTTGAATGCCACCAGATGCGATGGACATTTTGTAAGATAATGTACGGCCTGGCCGGTCTTGGTGTCCACTGCCCATCTATTTTGATTGTAATAGAAGATGTTCTCTTTTTCGGGGATAAGATTAAAATGGCTTTCATGATACAGAACGTCATGCTCGCAGAGATATACAATGTCCGCATCGCTTTTTTGCAGGCCGGTTAGGATTTGCCTGAACATGCTCAAGTTAGATCGATCTAAATCCATGGCATAATTCTTTCCGAAATCAATCGGGTGTTGTGACACGGAGATAATTGGTAAATCCATGCTTTCCAAGATCTTCCTGCCAGCAATGAAAAATCGTTCTTCAGCTTGATTGTCGGTATAATATACTATACCTCTTTTAAGCTTGCCAGTCTTTTTTGATTGTTTGTCATCGTGCCATTCCGGAATAGGATGAAATTTAGTAAGCAACCAGTCAAGATCGTGTTTGGCCTTAGGCCATGTATTGCCTTTCCAAAGCTTCTGGCTATGTTTTCTGGCTTTGTTTACCTGTTTTCCGCTTATCTTGTACGGAAACCCGAAACCTTTGCCGGTTCGAAACATATGCGAGAACCAGGTCTTCTTGTTTATCAGATGCTTCCCGCCAGAGAGCCAACTTTTGCAAGCAATTTCGACGCCCATCTGTCCCCAGGAACCATGGCCTTCATCAAGTCCGTCAAGATCCCAGAACCGATCCCGATGTAAAAACCAGCATGCTCCGATGGCACACAAGAGCGGCGCTATCTTAGGCTTGGCTTCAGCGCGCTTTGTGTAAGATCCCCAATATGCGAATTTCATGTTCGTGTCGAATCGCATGGAATCGGATTTCCTGCTTTTTCGGGGTTTCCATACCATTTTTCTTTCAAGCTCTGGGTGTTTGCATTTTTCGCATTTGTCCGGCTTGGGGCCCTGGTATACACGGTGGCCGCATTTTTTGCATTCCCAGTCGAATGCATGCAGGTTGTACATCCTCGGAATTACGGTCCAGTCATATTCACAATCTTGCATGAGTTTGATGTCGAAACCTTCATCGAAGGCACAGTGAGCGTCGGCTTTCATGATAAACTTGGCATTTGAGATCCTGGCGCCTTCATTAGTCGCCGCACGTTGGCCGATTGAAACCGGATGATGAATCAATGTTACGTCAGGATGATCCTGAATCCCGGGTTCCGGCCAGTATCCATCAAGGATGGCTATGACTTCTGTATTTCCGCGCTTGTTTTTTAGGATGTCGTTGATTGTGTTCGATAAGAATATCTCGTTCCTGGCCGGGATGATTACAGAAAGATCGTATTTGTGACTATTCAGAAGAGGAATGCCTCGTTTCATCATTCCTCCTTTACCCAGAACCAGGATGATTTGTTGTCGCCTTTATGGTACGGTTTTTTAAGATTGTCTGTTAGATATAAAGGATGGATTTTGTGTTGTTTTATATACGCGTTAACTGCGTTTTTTACCTCCATGCCTCTTCTCGGGTTCTGGTAATAATCGTGTCCAGAAATAATACCGCCAATTTTAATCTTGGGAAGCCAAAGGACAATGTCCATAATGGTGTAATCAAATTGATGGTTTGCATCTATGTATACAAAATCAAGGGATTCGTTAGGAATAATCCTTGCTGCTTGATCGCTGAACATCTGCATAAGCTCGGCATTATATCCTTCGACTCTTTTCTTGGTTCTTTTCAAAGCTTTAGATAGTAATCCGTTGCCTCTCTTCTTCCGTTGGCCGACATAATCAATCCACGGATCAACCAGGTGCAGCTTTAAATCTGGGATAGCCTTGAACATTTCTTTTGCATTAGCGCCTTCCATGACACCGACTTCGCAGCCTACCTTAAATTTCATTTCATTGAACATTTTATATAATTCGATACGTCCGAACTTGCTTATCTTTATGGGTGACTCCCTGACATCGTTCAACTTGAATTTTTCTCGAATGAATCTGGTACTTTCCAAGCTTTGAGTTTTATGCCAGGTAGGAACAGGCTTGAATTTTTCCACCAGCCAAGAGAGAGGTCTTTTTTGCAGGGGCCATGCCGGGTTTTCGTGTACGAAAGTATCTATCAGGAACTTGGCACTTTTGTTCCACTCGTCTCTTGGCTTGGGGTAGGTGGCTCGGTGGGGATGTTTGACGCCGGCATTCTTTTTCCAGTGGGCATACCATGTATTTCGATTTAGAATGTATTTCCCGCCGGATAACCATGCCTTTAAACATGTCTCCTGAGCTTCTCTGCCCATTATACCGTAATTAACGTCGTCCAGCATGCCCAAGTCAAAGAAACGCTTCCTATGCATAAACCAGCACGATCCCTGAGATGTCATCAAAGCGCAGATCTTCCTGTCTTTGATTTTTTCTCGCTGGTTGTACTCAGGCCAGTTTGCACCCTTAAGAGGATACCGTTTATCTTTTGGATTTGAGATATATTGGAAATCGTAGATCTTGTCGCCTCTATCCCATTTCTTTGTATCAAGATTATAACGCCTTGGCACAACCGTCCAATCCGGTTTACAATCTTTTGCGAGTATCCGATCGAAATCCTTACCGAAGCAACAATGCGCGTCGCATTTCATTAGGTATTTACCTTTTGCAATTTGAGCTGCCTCGTTTATGCTTGGACGCATACCTTTTGCTTCGGCGTGGTGGATACTTATGACACGGTCATCCTTTTTTAATGGAGGATCCGGCCAGTATCCATCAAGGACGGCAATGATTTCTACGCTGTCGCCGGCCTTAGCCAGGATATCGTCGATTGTCTTCTGGAGGTACGGTTCATTACGTGCCGGTATAACTACAGATAATTGCATAGGCTCCTTTGGTATCCTTGGATTATTTGGTGGTTTTTTTCTTCTCTTTTCTGGCCTTTTCGTCGGCGGCCTTCTTTTCGTCGGCGGCTTTCTTTTCGTCGGCGGCTTTCTTTTCGTCGGCGGCCTTCTTTTCGTCGGCGGCCTTCTTTTCGTCGGCGGCCTTTTTGGCCATGCCTTCTGCGGTTGCTTTATCAATTGCAGCTTTGTCCGCGGCAGCTTTTTCCGCTGCGGCTTTTTCTGCAGCAGCAGTTGCTTTTTTAACGGCTTTTTCTTCGTCTGTTAATTTAGGCCGGCCAGGTTTTTTCTTGTCCTTGTCTGCCCATAATGTATGATAGGCTGGGACGTAATCTACCTCATTGATTAAGGCCAGAGTTCCATTGCCTGACGGATTTACAATTTCAATTGTCGGAATTGATCCCATTTTATGTTTCCCTCCTTAGATAAAGAAAGAGGCGGGCGAATAAATTCACCCGCCTCGTAGGTTGAAGATGGTTAAGGTTCAGCGGCTATTAATAATTCCTGCGGCAAACGACTGCAAGATTCGGATCTAATGTCTTGACACCGTATAGAATGTCAAGAGTGACCTTTACGGTTGCGAGATCATCATCGTACGCTAAACGGGAACGGATGGAGAGACCGGTCCGAGGATCGGTGACCACCGCCATTTGTGCGCCAGCGTTGTTGCCAAGGTTCGGGAGTGGAGCCATCGCCATGGCAAACGCGTTTCGATGAAACATCAGGTTGGCATAATATTTATCCGCGAAATTGGTGCTGTCTGCGGTTTCGATAGTTACTACGGCTCCAGTCAGGTACGAATCTGCCAACGGAGGCCAGATGGAAACCGATGCCGCGCCAGCTACAAAAGTAACATCTTCGGTTACCGAATATCGCTGGCTGTTACTGGCAATGACAAGGCTGTCGCCTGCTACCAGGGTTTCGGCTGCGCCTGAAGAGTAAGCCGAAAAATTGGCGACTGTTAAAGTAGTCGCACCCTTTGCATGAGCACCGTTTAAGGTACCCAGGAGATCCGTGCCATCGGAAATTGCCGTGCCGGATGTATGGCTCGCCAGAGTCTGTTGCACAAAATGCTCTGCGCCGAACCTGGTCCCCAGACTACCATTCATGAGGGCATTTTCATTGGCACCCTCGCCGGTAATACGGGCTGCATGGAAAATTTCCGCATTCAGGAATGCAGCTTCCAGCGTGGAATCAATCCCGAAGTGAACCTGATCAGTGTCTACCAGACCACCGGCATTGTCACGCAGGACTTTCCTGGTGTTAATGATATCTGCGGCGCCTGGTGTCGCGGATGCATTGTAAGACCACGGGATGAACTTGTACAAATCTGTCAGAGTGGTCTCGATATAAAGGGCAAGCGCATACACGGCCGGGCTGATGTGGTCGCGGATAATCTTGTCCGTGGTAAAAGCCAGTTCTTTATCGGTAAGCCCGAATTTGACCTGACGCCAGGTATCGACAACGAGGTCGATGCTGGATGGGGTTAGATCTGCAGTGTTTGAAGTACCACCAGTGGATGTTACGAACGTCCCGGGCTTCGGGATCTGGATCGTATCACCTTTGTTGGCCGATTTACGCTCAGCGTCATAACCCATGTATACTCTGCTCGCCATTCCAAGCGCGGACTCAAGAACCATTAATGCTTCCTGAGCATAGAATATGGGATTATAAGGGGTTATATTGTTCGCCATTTTGGATCTCCTTATTCAAGTTGTTTATTCCATAACTTGGATGGGGACTCCCATTTTCTCGGCCTGTGCTTTCGCTGCTCTATATTTCATAGGATCAGATGCATCGGCTTCTGAGATCATAACAGTCGCACCACCCTTGCCGAAATTACTTCCGGCGCCAGGGCCACCGCCTTCCGGACTTGATAGAAAGCGTTCCTTTCCGGGGTGTTTTTCGATGATCACGGAAATTGCCTCTTCAAAATCTGCCGGTTCACCGACATTTGTTGAGGACGGGATTTTTTCTCCATTCAGGTAGCCAATCAATTTTGGATCTGGTCCATCCCCTTCAACTTTAAAGTTCGCTCCGAAGAGATTTGCCGCAAGATCCGGAGTTAAAATCGTTCTCGGTTTTTCTCCGGAAAAGAACGGACTTTTTGCGAAGTTGGATGAAATCATAAGGTTATTGATCGTTTGCTGTTGGCCTGCAATATCTGTTGCTTGAGCAGAGAGTTTGGTCTCATATGTTTCTTTTTGCTCACTCAACGCTTTATCCTGAATGCCTTGCATCTGTGTTTTCAGTTTGTCGAATTCGCCGGCTTCGATCATTTTGCCGCCTTCCATCTTCTCAACTGTTTCAATCGCTGTTTTCGCGATCTCGGCATCAATGCCGTCGAAACTTTTCAGCGTTGTTTCTGCTGCGTTGAGCTTTTCCTGAAGATCAGATGCTTTCCCGAAATGCCTGTCTTTTTCTTCCGTCAAGCTTTTAATCTTGAACAATGTCGCAGGTGCGTCGAACGTTTCATCCTTGCCATCGTCCATAACGTAGACTGGCATTCCATCCTTAACTATTACATTTCCGTTGTCATCAAGCTTCAGCTTCATGGTTTTGACCTCCCGTCATACGGCCTCACGCCGTTTTAGATATTCCATGAAAACATGAGGAATTGTGCAATGAGTTCTGGCTTCTCGCCGTTGGTTGTTAAGCATCGCGCTTTTACGCCAACTTGTTTCCCTCATTACTATAATGAATTGATTTACTTCATTATTTTGCTCTCCGTGGTTTCATTTTTGTTTAACTTCTGCTTTTGCCAATTATATAACTCTTGACTTTTATTAGATAATTATTTAATAAATGTCAATATAAAAGTTAAACTTTTATATCTTTTTTGAATATCATATGTATATAGTTAAGTATAATTTGACATAACATAGGATAATTAAAATGAATAAATCCACTCCGAACCATAAAATAGGCGATATAAATCCTGATGGATTACCACTTGGCGGATTTTCGAAGCATAAGAAGAAAGCCTTTGAAATAGCGGCACGGCGGGAGAAAGTCAGTAAGTATGTGATGCAGCAATATCCTGTTTATCAAATCGCAAATATGCTTAATGTTAAACGTACAACTGTATATAGCGATATTAATATATTGATGCGTAAAATGACCATGCATGCCATGGAAAATATGGATGAATTACGCAAACTCAGGATTCAAATGTTCGAA
>Ga0164313_10002511_pt1 | contig 16389 bp, 15 predicted proteins | sample GuaBasSedimGuay4_FD_113735 | JGI IMG/M metagenome (GOLD analysis project Ga0164313, IMG submission 113735) | Subseafloor sediment microbial communities from Guaymas Basin, Gulf of California, Mexico - Guay4, Core 4569-4, 0-3 cm | ecosystem: Environmental > Aquatic > Marine > Hydrothermal vents...
ATTACTCATCCCATACTCCTGCGATTTTTGTGTCGTGCCAGTTACCGAGCACTCTAAAAAACTAAATTCTTCTCGCTCCCATACTTTGCATGGGAATCATTAATGTTACCGCGTAGGCTGGATTAGCTTATTGTGCATTGCACAATAACGTTATCCGGCATTTCACAGATTGCCGGATAACGTTTTTTAATGCTACGCAATAAAAAAGCTAATCCAGCCTACATTTTTGCATTAGCAACTGCTTCTTTAGCCAATACCGTTACTGCATCCCAGTCTTTATTCTTCACTGCTTCTGCGGGCACTAACCATGAGCCACCGACACAGGCTACATTTTTAAGCGCCAGATAATCATTATAATTACTAGGCGAAATACCTCCAGTAGGGCAAAAAGTAATCTGAGGAATAGGCCCTGCAATCCCTTTTAGCATGGGAATCCCACCTGCTGCTTCTGCCGGAAAGAATTTAAAATGATCCAGGCCATATTCCATGCCTAGCATTAATTCTGAAACCGATGCAATCCCCGGAATTAAAGCAATATTACTTTTATTAGCTGCCGCTAAAAGCTTAGGCGTTAAACCTGGGCTAATGGCAAACACCGCACCTGCATCTGCAACAGCTTGTAATTGTTCAGGTGTAGTAATCGTTCCCGCCCCAACATAAGCGCCTTCAACTTCCTGGCTTATGGCTTTAATAGAGTCCATTGCTGCCGCTGTGCGCAAAGTAATTTCTAGTACTTTGATTCCCCCGGCCATTAACGCTCTTGCCAAAGGCACGGCATCTGCCGCATCCTGAATAACCATGACTGGCATGACAGGTGATGCATTTAAAACTTCTGAGGGTTGAACTTTCCAGTTATTTTGTGTCATATTGATTTTTATTAATGGAAACGGGGCTTTAGCCCCGCAAGCTACGCGAGGTTATAGCCCTCGCTTCCGAGTTTACGTATCAACCCGATTGACTCTGCAAAACAGATTGTCTTCATCAAATAAATTAGTCGCGCCAGTTTCAGCGGATGAAGCACCGACACGGAAAGCACCAAACATTTCTCGACCCATGCCCCAGTGGTGATCCTGCGCACTATTAGACTCCCGCTTACGTGCTTTAAATTCAGCCGCATCAACCAAAGCATTCACCTCACCCGTTTGAGTATTCAACAGAATCACATCACCCGTGCGCACTTTAGCTAATGGCCCTCCATCTTCACATTCCGGGCACATATGAATCGCCGAAGGAACCTTTCCTGATGCCCCGGACATACGTCCATCAGTCACAATCGCGACTTTAAATCCTCTATCCTGTAAAGAGCCTAATAAGGGTGTTAACTTATGCAATTCAGGCATACCATTTGATTTAGGTCCCTGAAAACGTAGCACAATAATAAAATCACGCTCTAGCTCTCCACGGTGAAAAGCTGCCACTACATCGTCCTGATCATCAAATACCATGGCCGGAGCTTCAACCACTTGATGTTTCTCAGCAACGGCAGAAACTTTAGAGATACCACGCCCTAAATTTCCATGCATCACATGCAGACCGCCACCCACAGCAAAAGGTTTTTCCAGTGACCCAATCACTTCTGGATCTAATGAAGCCTCTGGTCCTTCCTGCCAACGCAACTGCCCATTATCCAGTTGAGGTTCTTGAGAATAACCTGCCATACCGCGCTTATCGGCAACGGTTAAAACATCTTCATGCAGGAAGCCGCCCCGTAATAATTCAGCAATTAAAACACTCATACCACCGGCAGCCTGAAAATGATTAATATCAGCCGGGCCATTGGGATAAACTTTAGTTAATAAAGGTATTGCATGGGATAGTTCATTAAAATCATCCCAGTTAACTTCAATACCTGCAGCACGAGCAATGGCAACAATATGCATGGTATGGTTAGTTGATCCACCCGTTGCCAATAAACCGACAATAGCGTTCACAATCGCTTTTTCATCAATTACCCTGCCTAAAGGGCGATAATCATCACCCATCGCAGTAAATTTTAATACCTGTTCTGCAGCAGCTTTAGTGAGTTCATCGCGTAGTGGCGTATAAGGGTTAATAAATGAACTGCCAGGGAGATGCAAACCCATAATCTCTGTCATCATCTGATTACTATTTGCCGTACCGTAGAAAGTACAGGTGCCGGGGCTATGATAGGATTTTGACTCGGACTCTAATAATTCTTTACGACCAATCTTTCCTTCGGCATATTTCTGCCGGGTACGTGCTTTTTCTTTATTGCTAATACCACTCGGCATAGGCCCGGAAGGAACAAAAACAGCAGGCAAGTGCCCAAAACTCAATGCGCCTAATAATAAGCCTGGAACAATTTTGTCACAAACCCCTAAATACAACCCGCCATCAAACATATTATGGCTCAGGCTAATAGCAGTAGACATGGCAATTACATCACGACTAAAAAGTGATAATTCCATGCCTGGCTGACCTTGCGTTACACCATCACACATCGCAGGCACACCACCCGCAACCTGAGCAACACCACCTGCCGCCTTAATCGCTGCTTTAATTAAATCAGGGGAATCTTTATAAGGTTCATGCGCTGATAACATATCATTATAAGAAGTGACAATCGCAATATTGGGCTTTTTATCGCCCGCTAAATCAGCTTTATCACTAGTATTACATGCGGCAAATCCATGTGCCAGATTACCACAAGCCAGAGTCGCCCGGTGTGAGCCTTGCTCAGCCGCTTTTTCTATATGTTTTAAATACAGCGTACGTACCACATGGCTACGCTCAATGATTTGCTGGGTAACTTTTTCTACTACTGCATGCATATTATTCTTTTCCACTTAAAGTTACTTTTAGTAACAAATAAAAACTTTAATCGAGCCATTATACAGCAACACTGGACCAACAAAAACCACTGTAACCTGTAGAGCGGACTTTAGTCCGCCAGGATAAGCACAGCCTTAACAATTGCGGACTAAAGTCCGCTCTACCCCAAAGCCCGAGCCTTTAAAAATGCCTGCTCAGACAAGGTACTCCAGTTGGAGACCTGTGCTCTAAACTGATTAAATGAAGTATAAATTTTCTTCGCCAACGGGTCTTTATTCGCCACTTCCAGCACCACTTCTTCAGAAAGCTGTTTTAATTTCCGCAAGACATCATCAGGCAATGGCATTAACTTAACTCCATGTTTATTCACCAAAGTATCCAGTGCCTGATTGTTTTTCGCCATATAATCCGACAGCATATCCATATTGGCGGCTTTACATGCAGCCAAAACAATACTCTGCAAGTCAGCTGGCAACTCATCAAACGCCTGCTTATTAATCATTGCTTCCATAGTTGAACCTGGCTCATGCCAGCCTGGGTAATAATAATATTTCGCCACCTTATAAAAACCAAACGCCAGATCATTATAAGGTCCGACCCATTCCGTCGCGTCTAATGCGCCTGACTGCAAAGACGTGAACAATTCACCACCCGGCATATTCACAGTCGTTCCACCGGCTCTGCGCAACACCTCTCCACCCAGGCCAGGAATACGCATTTTTAGACCTTTTAAATCTTCAACTGTTTTAATTTCCCGATTAAACCAGCCAGCCATTTGCACGCCAGAATTACCCGCTGCTGCTGGGATCAAATTAAAGGGCGCATATAATTCGCGCCATAATTCCATGCCGCCGCCATAATATAACCAGGCATTCATTTCCTGAGCGGTTAAACCAAACGGAACAGAAGAAAAAAACTGTGTTGCCTCATTCTTGCCTTTCCAGTAATAAGCGCCGGAGTGGCCCATTTGCGCAGTCCCTTTAGAAACCGCATCAAAAACCTCAAAAGCCGGCACTAATTCATTAGCACCATAAACTTTTACCTTAATCCGGCCACCGCTCATCTCATTAATCATCTTGGCCAGCTGGTTTGCACCCACACCTAAACCAGGAAAATTCTTCGGCCACGAGGTAACCATCTTCCATTTAAACTTTGCTTTGGCATGCACAACACCGGGTGCAATCAACGTACCACCTGTCGCTATTGCCCCCACCCCGGCTTTATTAATAAAATCACGTCTTTTCATATGGCCTATCCTGTTTTTTTGTTTGCAGTATTCTACCTGAATTATCCTGATTTTCCTTTTTGATCTCTGCAAGGAAGGAAAAAAGAAAAATCGATCCTTACCTGGTAGCTAAGGGGAGAGGCATAGGATGTGCTGAGGAACGAAGCGCATCTTTCGGTGATTGATGCGCTTCCTATCGTCAGCACATCCTATGTTAGCCCTCTTATAGAGGTAATTTATGAGTTAACACATTGGATAATTAATTATTTCCTTTTCCCTTAGCTTGTAATTAAAAATAACTAAAAAACATACCCATACAGCTTTTTTTACAGGATAATTAGCACGTATATTGAGCCAATGATCCTATGATGATAAAAAATCGTTTCTTAAAACAGCTTATTAGTAGTTTTATTGACCTGCTGCCTATTTTGCTGGTGGTACTGGTTTTTCAGATTCTGGTTATCCGCCAGCCTATTCCAGATGTAGTTGATTTAATCTTCGGTATGTTATTAGTCGTTTTGGGCCTAACTTTTTTTATCGAGGGCCTGGAACAAAGCCTTTTCCCTATAGGAGAAGCAATGGCATTTGATTTTGCCCGTAAAGGTAGCCTGTTCTGGTTACTTGTTTTTGCCTTTTCACTCGGCTTTGGTACCACTGTTGCGGAACCCGCACTTATAGCTGTTGCAGATGAGGCAGCTACTATTGCAGCTGGGGGCGGTATGATCGAGACTACCCAGGAAGCAAAAACGGCTTATGCTTTAGGTTTGCGTTTGACCGTTGCGCTAGCCGTGGGGTTTGCAATTTTTATCGGTGTTATTCGTATTATTAAAGGCTGGCCTTTGCATTACCTGGTTATTTCAGGTTATATCGGCATTGTTATCATGACCATTTTTGCACCTAAAGAAATTATCGGCATCGCCTATGATTCCGGCGGGGTAACGACCTCAACTATTACTGTCCCTCTGGTAACCGCTTTAGGTGTGGGGCTTGCTTCTGCCATTAAAGGGCGCAACCCGATGCTCGATGGCTTTGGCCTGATTGCTTTTGCTTCACTAACACCGATGATCTTTGTCATGGCCTACGGAATGATAATATGATTGAGTGGTTGCTGTCTTTCTGGCAAACCCTGCTAGGGACATTCCGGGATGTCATGCCGATTGCAGCCATTATTATTGGCTTTCAAGTGCTAATCATCCGTAAACCTATACACCAGCCTAAAAAAATATTTATTGGTTTTTTTTACGTTTTATTAGGCATTGCCCTGTTTTTGCAAGGGCTGGAAATGGCATTATTTCCCATTGGCGAATTAATGGCAAAACAACTGACTGCCCCTGAATTTTTACACATAGATGTTTCACTCGGCAATGTTCCCTGGCAGGCTTATTACTGGGTCTATATCTTTGCCGCCAGCATAGGCTTTGCAACAACACTGGCTGAGCCAGCCTTGATAGCCGTTGCCATCAAGGCACAGGAAATTTCCGGTGGAGCGATTCATGCCTTGGGTTTAAGACTGGCCGTCTCAGTCGGGGTAGCTTTTGGCATTGCTTTAGGTGCTTACCGTATCGTTTCTGGCACAGAACTGTATATTTTCATTATAGTCGGCTATGTTATTGTTATTATACAAACTTTCTTTGCACCTAAAATGATCATCGGTTTAGCCTATGATTCGGGTGGCGTAACCACATCAACTGTCACTGTGCCGCTGGTGACAGCACTTGGGCTAGGTCTGGCTTCGACAGTTCCAGGACGCAACCCGTTACTCGATGGCTTCGGCCTGATTGCATTTGCCAGCTTATTTCCTATTATTGCAGTGCTGGGATATGCGCAAATTGCTGACTGGAATAGCCGTCGAGGCCAAAAACAATCAAAATAAATAGGATAGATTAATGCATTTCAAACTGATTATTGCTTTTGTAGAAGATGATAAAACCGACCTGGTTCTGGAAACATCCCGTGAATATGGTGCAACTGGCTCCACGGTAATAAATAATGCTCGTGGAGAGGGTCTTGAAGCATCAAAAACCTTTTTTGGTCTAACCCTGGAATCACAGCGAGATGTACTCTTGTTTCTGGTAGAAGAACACCTGAGTCGCACGATTTTAGAAGCCATTTCTAAAGTGGCTGAGTTTGACTCCAAACCCGGTACCGGGATCGCCTTTCAGATTGATGTTGAAGATGCCATCGGCGTTATGCATCAGGTCGAAAAACTAACCCCAATTGTTGAGGAAAAGCTATGAGTAAAAGAGTAATAACAAGAGTACGCGATGTGATGAAAACAGATTTTGCCAGCATAGATGGAAGTGCGACCATTAGCGAAGCATTACGGATCATGAAAGCCCAAAAAACCTCCACGCTGGTGGTTAATAAACGCCATGATGATGATGAATATGCTCTAGTAACCTCGGGTGATATAGCTCGGCATGTGCTCGCAAAAGATAAAGCACCTGAGCGCGTTAATGTTTATGAGATCATGTTAAAGCCGGTTATTTCAGTACGGCCAGATATGGATATTCGTCATTGCTCACGCTTATTTGCGCATTATGATCTAGTGCGCGCTCCGGTTCTAGAAGGTCGCGAAGTTATTGGTACCGTTAGCCCAAATGCACTGGTATTACAAGGCTTGTACAAAACGATAGAATCTAGTACAGCACCCAGTAACTAAAACTAATAAACTTTGCCATTAAGCTTTGTATTTATTAGGTTTCATATTTCGTGGAACTTAAGGGATGCTGTATCAGAGTAACGCCTTGGTCAGCCGACGCTGGCAGATATTCGGTGCCCCCTGACAACACACTGAATTTTGATATAAAATGACCTTTAAAAAATGAACTGCATTACCAGTGCCAGCGGTCAAGTGGATGCACTGCTTATGTGTTTTTTTTGGGGTAATATGCAACGCTTTCCAATGATTTAAAATCAATATCTTGTGTCCATATTACAGCGTTAAACCTTTGCCCAGTTGCGTAAATAATACTGTCAGCCAATGGCAATTTATAGTCAACACCGTATTTGGCTGCATCAATAGCTAAAGAACTATCCAGCGATACAACTTTTCCTTGCTCCATATGAGCAATAGCTTCCAAAGCCATACCTTCACCACGTTGGCGTAAAATATATTTAAAAACCTCGGTAATAGTAATGCTAGGGACAATTAATTTTTCAATATTTTCTATCGGAGTTGAAAATACTTCCGCATTGGCATCACCTGCAAAATAAGATAACCATGCTGATGAATCTACTACATTCATATGCGGTCTTTTTCCCTTGGTACTTCCGTATCAATACCTTTTAAGAAACCTCTCATTTCACTCATAGGCTTGATGGGAATTAACTCTATACGGTTGCAATATGTAAGCATTTGTACTTTTTGTCCTGAAATTATTCCGATAGATTCTCTTACATCTTTCGGAATAACGACCTGAAATTTTGGTGAAACTGTTACCGCCCTCATAACTAACCTCATCGATAAAAACATGGTATTACTTTAGCCATATCGATAATATTTGTCAAACCCATGACGTATTGATAACTGCCCTCAGCCCAATTCAAACGTAGTAATTGCGAATATCTTCTTATCTGCCAGTTTAGGCTGGCCTTTTAAGTACATACGGCCGGTACTGAAAACTTGCTGCATTTGATGTTGATCAACTAGCCGCCTAGCTGCAGGGTTGATATCGGTGATGTCGAAAAAAACGCTATCACCGACAATATCCTGTTGCAGAGCAGTAAATAAGCAATTGGCAATGGCAAAACTATCAGCAAAGAGGGGGCCGATTTTATGACCTTCTATGCATTTTCGGCGTACTGCGTAACCTAATAATATACCCTGCTGAACATAGGCGAACGCTCGCGAGTCTGGTTGATGGATCCAAGCCTGCAGAAAGGCATCGCGGGGCGCAGGAAAGCAGAGGCGATCATACCTTGCAAGATCAGAAAAATGTATATCTGATAAGTCAACTATGGCATTTTGATCTAGCTTAGCCTGTCGTGCTATGCCTTGAAAGCGCATATTATGGTATGCCAGGCGATAACCAATACGCTCATAAATGCTAATGTTTTCAACGACACCATCTATCCCGGCATTGCGCGGTTCAAGATAACGCAAACGTTCCTGGGTCAATTGTAGGCCGTAGCCCTGCCCCCGATAATCAGGGTGTACAATGTACAGACCACAAAATGCAAAAGATGGATCATAACAAACTGCACTGCCTACTGCGATCACCTGACCATTGAGCTCGCCTGCAAAAAAACCGTCAGGGTCGGCCTGGTAAAATGTCTGCGCATCATGTAAGCCAGGGTTCCAGCCTTCTTGTTGAGCCCAGTCTATAGCTATTTGTAGCTCATTTTCCTGCATGCGCCGTACACGATAATTATTGTCCATATTTATTCAGCGTTTGCTTGATAAGGGTGTAATTGATACCAATGTTCAGCTATTTGTTGTCGGGTACATACCCAGATATCAGGAAAATCTTCCAGGAAATCCAGAAACCTGTGTATTACTTGAGTCCGTCCTGGGTGACCGCTGATTCTGGCATGTAGCGCGACAGTCATCATTTTTGGGCATTTTTCGCCTTCGCGGTATAAACAGCGCACGGTATTGATTAAGTAATTCAAAAAATCATCACCGGACATCCACCCGGGTGTTAAGTAATATTTTGCATCATTGACATCAAAACTATAGGGAATAATTAAATGCGGTTGGGCATTAACAATTTGCCAGTAGGGCAGGTCATCAGCATAACTTTCAGAATCATAACACAGACCTGCAGCCTGTAATAACTCCCGGGTTTGCAAGCTTTTACGTCCGGTATACCAGCCCCAGGGCATAGCTCCGGTATAGTGCTTTATTATTTCCAGAGTTTTATTAATATGCTCACGCTCCAGTGCCGGATCTACCTGGCGATAGTCAATCCAGCGATATCCGTGCCCGGCAATTTCATGGCCTTGCTCTGCCAGATGCATAGCAAGCAGAGGACTTTTTTCTAAAGCCATGCCACAGGCCCAGGTGGTAATATTGATTTGTCGTTGCTCAAATAACTCAAGTAAGCGCCAGATGCCACAACGCGAACCGTATTCAAAAATAGATTCGGAAAATAAATCCCGTTGCCCTAACATTGCTTCACGCGCTGAGATTTCAGTTAAATAGTTTTCCGAGCTGCTATCGCCTTCTAATATATTGCGTTCCGCTCCCTCTTCAATATTAATCACAAAATTAATGGCCAAGCGCGCATTATCAGGCCATTTCGGATGTGGTGGCGTATTTGCATAGCCAGTAAAATCGCGGCTAAAATCAGACATGCTAGTACAGCACCCACGCAATAAAACCAACCAAATTTATCATTAAGCCTTTGTATTTATTGGGTTTCATGGTTAATTATTATTTCACTAGGGAAAATAATAAGCCCCTCATTAACTTCAATTATAACTGTCTTTAAGGTCAGCTTTCCCTCTGAATGTTTGTTTTGCTTCAGATAATAGATTACACGCGCCCCACCCCGTTTACCTTTATTTTTTGAAAGTTGTCAAAAAATGATGAGCATAAAGGCTATAACACCACGGTAACCGGCCAGCGAGTATTGTGGTACGAGCTACCAGAAGATACAAAACCACGTCATTCCCGAAATCTTTTATCGGGAATCTATGCTTAACCTACGAGATTCCTGCTAAAGCTTGTGCCCACGCTTGACGGGGTAGCACGCAGGATGACGATTACAGCTGAGAGTTATGGGAAAATCAGGTTTCCTTTTATTCTCATTGCAGGATAACTTGTAAGTTCATTAAACTAACAATGAGGTTACCCTGCGATGACACCATCTATCGAAACAAAATTCAACCATTATTATTCTCAGCACTGTAAGCACCTAAAACTATAGATGCTTTTTCACGAGCTACCCGCCGTATCGGTGAATATTTTGATGGTCGCCTGGGTGACCTTTCTCAAGACCAGCTACTCGACTTTTTCCATTCCCTTTTAGATCGCCTTTCCTGGAGTGCCGTTATTTATCGTGGTGCCCCCATTAACAGGACCAATAACTCAAGCCCACAAGAGCTGTCGTCGAATTGAGTATTATTGGGCTTGTAAATTTTGTAATCAACAAGGGTTTCGAGTATGCTTGATTAAATAGTCATTCCAAAAGCAATGACTGGGCAAGGATAATCACGTAGTGATTCAATCTATTCTGATACGCACGCAAACAGGTACCATTAAAAACTATCGGGCAAGCCACTTATAGCGGTCAGCTTATGCATACAGCCGCAGAAAAGTTTACTTTATGAATCAGGAAATATCATGAACAACAAGCGATATACTATCAATGCTTTACTCCTCGCAGTCTTTCTAAGCATACTCAGTGGCTGTAGCACTAAAGTGGATCCGGCTGTTGCAGCTGAAATAGCGGACATTAAGTTAATCCTTGCCAAGGCGGAGCGTGCAGGTACCGAAAACCTTACCAAGGCTGAACCTGTAGATACCGAAGCCCTTGCCCTGGTTGGACTTGAAGATATCAAAGATATTGCCGAGGAGGGTTTTATCTACGGCCTGCCGATTGTGATGAACTATGCTGTTATGAATGAATTTACCGTTGACAAGAATTCGGGGCAATACAAGGCATCATATAACAGAGTGTTTAACGATACACAGGTCTTTACCTATAAGGACACGACTATCGTCACCCCCAATAGTGACACACCGTATTCGATGCTTTGGCTGGACTTGCGCGCAGAACCCATGGTGATTTCAGTACCGGCAGTGCCTAAAGAGCGCTACTACTCGGTGCAATTTGTAGACGGCAACACATATAACTATGGCTATGTCGGTAGCCGCGCAACCGGTACAGAAGCGGGTGATTATCTCGTGACTGGCCCCGACTGGAAAGGTGAGCAACCAGCAGGAATCAAAAAGGTTTTCCAGTCAACGACACCCTTCTCACTAACCGTTTTTCGCACCCAGCTTTTCAACGCTGAGGACATATCAAATGTAGTTAAAGTACAAGCGGGATACAAAGCGCAGCCACTGTCTGCATTCCTGAAACAGCCCACACCGCCTGCAGCAGCAGAGATTAATTTCCTTCCAGCCACAACCCAGGGCATCAACGAAAACTTCTACACATATCTTGATGCCGCCCTCCAATTTGTACCGTTAACGCCAGAAAACAAGGCGATCCGTACCAGGCTTGCTAAAATCGGAGTCGGCCCGGGCAAGACCTTCGAGTTCAATGACCTTTCGCTGGAACATAAAGCGGCCGCCTTACTGGCAATGAAAGATGGCGACGAAAAAATAAATAATTTTCTAACGACTGGAATGAAAAATATAAACGGCTGGAAAGTTGGTTCACTCTTTGGCGATCGTACTTCCTACAACAGTAATTGGCTGAAGCGAGCCGCCGCTGCCAGGGCAGGCATCTACGGAAACGATGCCGTCGAGGCGATGTATCCAGTTACGCGAACGGATGCAAGCGGCGAGGCCCTTGATGGCAGCAAGCACAACTATACGCTAACATTCCCTGCAGGCCAGTTACCGCCCGTGAATGCCTTCTGGTCAGTGACAATGTACAACGGCAAGACGCAATTCCTGATAAAAAACCCGATCAATCGCTACCTTATCAATTCGCCCATGTTGCCGAATATGAACAAAAATGAAGATGGCTCATTGACGCTCTACATTCAAAAGGACTCACCCGAGAAGGCGAAGGAAGCCAACTGGCTCCCAGCACCTGACGGACCGATCTATCTGGTCATGCGCCTATACTGGCCAAAACAAACACCACCCTCCATTCTTCCAGTCGGTAAGGGTAGCTGGACTCCTGCTCCTATCGTTCAGGCTCCGTAACCCGTTCGATATTTTTAGTTCAGCATAAACATCTGGGGCTTCAGTTTAGCCCCGATTTTCTTAATCTGGAAAATCAGTTATTCACTACTTCAAGCACACGCACGGGGTCAGCGGGGGCGGGGGCCAAATTACGAATTCTTATCTTTCCTTACAATAACACTCACTGTACTTGGGTGTATATGAAAATGCTCACCGATTTCTCGCTAACTGTAGACCCCAGTGGCATAGACTGTTTTTATCGCTGAATTTCTATCGACAGTCTGCTGCTTAATTTCGGATAAAGATTTTGCTATCGCTCGTCGTTGTTTCTTTGGGATATCCCATGACTTTCGATCTTTTTCAATTTTACTTTGAATCTTTGATACAAAACCCTCATCCCCCAAATATATCTGGTTTTTTAACTCAGGCCAGTTCAACTGTAAGTAATATGTGGAGGAGAATACAATGAAAAAGGTAATATATACAGTAATTGCAATGAGTTTCTTATTTAGTGTTATCGCTTTCGCCGATAGTGAATCGGAATTTTACGCTTCCGCCTATAAAGAATTGGGACAAAGAGCAGCTTGTGCTGGTAAGCTTCATGTTTGCTTTAGAAAAGATGCTGCTGAATTAATCTTTGATAGAATACCTGCAACTACACTTGAATGTGAAAATGCTTGTAATAATTCAGATATGGGGCGCTGGCTTTAGCCTGCACTGATATACCCCGTGTAGGCTAAAGCCTATGCCCCAACAGATGCGCAAGATCTTATGCAACGATTAATAAAAATAAATAGCACTTTAACACAGACGCCGAGAATGGTGCGCTCGTAAAGTAAGCTGAATCAGTTGCCATTAATTAAACCAAAAAAGAAATCATGAAAACTTTAGGAAAAGAATACTTGTCAATCATAGTAGTTCTATTTTTAATAATAAGTGAGGCTTGTTATGCACTGAACCTAGCCAGGGAGAGCTATATCGAAGGAGTGGAATATGCAAGTCAAGGGAAGTTTATAAAAGCTAAAGAAGAATTTGAAAAAACCTTGCTGATCGACCCACTTTTCCTTCCCGCCAAATATCGGCTGAACATCATTAAAGACATCATTGAACAAAAGATAGCGGCGAAAGCAGCCATGTATCTTTTCACAGGGATATCTTATGATAACAAAGGTCAAGCTAACCAAGCCATAGAGGAATATACAAAAGCCCTTGAAATTGACCCCGTATTTGCTGTGGCCTACTTCGACCGGGGTGATGCTTATCATCGAAACGGACAGCTTGACCTAGCCATTAAGGACTATACAAAGTTTATTGAGATCCATCCAGAAGATGCTTTTTCCTACATTAACCGGGGAAATGTCTATCGTGACAAGGGGCAGAATAAACTAGCGATACAGGACTACACCACCGCTATTGATATTAATTCAGAGCTTGCTTCGCCCTATGTCAATCGGGGAAATGCTTACGCTAAAAACGATCAATTTGACCTAGCCATTAGGGATTATACAAAAGCCATTGAAATAAATCCGAAGTATGCTATTGCATACTACAGCCGAGGAAAAACCTATAGTGACAACGGTCAGTATGACCTAGCCACCCGGGACTATACTAAAACTATTGAGATCTACCCAAAACATGCATCGTCATATCTCAATCGGGGGTTTATTAATTTTGTAAAGTTAGGAAATAAGGTTAAGGGCTGTTCAGATTGGAAAAACGCCTGCGACTTAGGTAAATGTAGCAATTTTAAAAAAGCAAGACAACAAGGATATTGCTTGCAGAAACACTCCATTAACAATAAGTCTCCCTTAGTCGGTATTTCTGGAAATTGGGATTTGAAAGGGTTTGTAGTCGGCGGGGATACGCCCATGTCGCTTTTCAATTGTGGCAAGGTCATGACCACTTTTCCTACCGCCCAGACCGGATCTATTTCAACTGCCTGCGATAAAATTGGAGATTATTATTTTCGTCTCAGCAAACACAAATCAGAAAAACAAACATACCTTATCACTGTACACAGCAAGGTAGGGATCAGCGTCAATAACTTTCCCATTAAGTATACTGACGGGCAAGGCTGGCGTGGTGAGAGTGATCAATTTATTAATGGTAAGACAGTATCAATAGTGGCAATGGTGCAACCAATCGAAGGGCGGAATTGGTATGGATGGACAATTCAGGTACTCCCAAGCGCCACACTCAAACTGAGCCTCGATGACATTAAAGAACCCTTCTTCAAAGCCGATCTCACCCGTCGAAAGTAGGTGTTTGCATGTTGTACTTTTTTGCTACACATAAAAAAGGCCGCATATAGCGGCCTTTTCTACAATCTATAAAGCGAGAGTGTTATTTCAACAAACCCTGCAATAATCCATTCAGGTTATGTACAAATTCTGCTGGGTCATCTAACTGCCCGCCTTCGCTTAATACCGCCTGATCAAACAGGATACGGGTTAAATCAGCAAAACGATCATCATCCTGCTCTTCTTTTAGACGTGTAACCAAAGCATGCTCAGGGTTGATTTCAAACACAGGCTTAGGAGCACCCATGCCCATCATACTCATATCCTGGCCCGCTTCTTTCATGATGCGCTCCATATTTAAGCTCATAGCATCTTGCTCTGTCACCAGACAAGAAGGTGATGCTGTCAGACGATGGCTTAAACGCACTTCGCTGACTTTATCGTTAAGCACTTCTTTGATTTGGCTAATAACAGACTCAAAATCTTTAGATGCTTCTTCCTGCTCTTTTTTATCTTCTTCAGTGTCAAATTTATCTAAGTCTAATTCACCTTTGGCAACTGATTGCAGTACTTTACCTTCGAAATCATTTAGATTAGATACCAACCACTCATCAACACGATCTGAAAATAATAAGACTTCTATACCTTTTTTACGAAAAATTTCTAAATGCGGGCTATTTTTTGCAGCGGCAAAACTATCTGCCGTCACATAATAAATTTTATCCTGGTCTTCTTTCATGCGTGAGATGTAATCTTCTAAAGAGACATCCTGAGTTTCAGTATCTGCATGAGTTGAAGCAAAGCGTAATAATTTAGCAACACGATCTTTGTTTTTATGGTCTTCAATCGGTCCTTCTTTAATAACATTACCGAATTGCTCCCAGAAAGTGGCGTATTTTTCTTTATCGTTTTTCGCAATATTTTCCAATAGGCCCAGAATTTTCTTAACCGCACCCGCTTTAATAGTGTTGATTTTTTTGCTCTGTTGCAAAATTTCACGTGAGACATTCAGTGGCAATGAATCTGTATCAATGACACCACGAATAAAACGCAGGTAACGCGGCATTAATTGCTCTGCATCATCCATAATAAATACTTTACGCACATACAGCTTTACGCCATGCTTGGCATCTCTATCCCACATATCAAATGGCGCGCGTGCAGGCACATATAACAACATGGTGTATTCGTTAGTACCTTCAACTTTACTGTGTACATGTGCTAAAGGATCCTGGAAATCATGTCCTACATGCTTGTAGAATTCATTGTAGGCTTCATCATCCAGCTCATCTTTAGACTTAGTCCACATGGCAGAAGCACTGTTAACCACTTCATCTTCTACTTTGGCTGCTTCGGTTTCATTACCTTCTTCATCGGTTACCGCAGGAATTTCTTTATCCATAATAATGGGCAAAGAAATATGGTCAGAGAATTTTTTGATAATAGAGCGTAAACGGTAATCATCTAAAAATTCTTTTTCCTCTTCTTTTAGATGTAAAACGATGTCTGTACCGTGGCCGGTTTTTTCCACTGTTTCCAGCGTGTATTCACCTTCACCTGCCGACTCCCAAAGCACGGCATCTTCAGCCCCTGCTTTACGTGTTACTAAAGTCACTTTATCAGCAACGATAAATGCCGAATAAAAACCCACGCCAAACTGACCAATTAATTCGCTGTCTTTTGCCTGATCGCCCGTCAGTGAATCAAAGAACTGCTTAGTACCCGATTTGGCAATAGTACCGATATGCTCCTGCACTTCTTCGCGGCTCATGCCAATACCGTTATCACTGACTGTGATCGTATTAGCGTCCTTATCGAAAGCAACGCGAATTTTCAGCTCGCTATCACCTTCATACAAGCCATCATTCGATAGCGCTTCAAAACGTAACTTATCCGCAGCATCAGATGAGTTAGAAATTAACTCGCGCAGAAAGATCTCTTTGTTACTATACAAAGAGTGAATCATTAAGTTTAATAAATGCTTAACTTCTGTCTGAAAGCCCAGCGTTTCTTTTTTAGCTTCAACGGTCATTGTTTCGGTTTCTCCAAAATAAAATAATTATTATTCGGATATAGGGGTAAATACAGATTTTTTCAAGGGAAATTATTAATGAGTAACAAAAAAACACGGAAATATAACGATTATTTTCTGTGTTTACTTCCAGATAAATTCAACCTGATCTCTGATAAATCTATTTAAAATCGAATTTTCAGGCACAAATTAAGTAGTAGAACTACCCGAACTACTGGCAGCACTAATTGCCTGCGCATTATTGTTAATAAATGTAATGGATTGTTTTGTGCTTCTTGATAGTTCTGAAACA
>Ga0164313_10002512_pt1 | contig 16387 bp, 12 predicted proteins | sample GuaBasSedimGuay4_FD_113735 | JGI IMG/M metagenome (GOLD analysis project Ga0164313, IMG submission 113735) | Subseafloor sediment microbial communities from Guaymas Basin, Gulf of California, Mexico - Guay4, Core 4569-4, 0-3 cm | ecosystem: Environmental > Aquatic > Marine > Hydrothermal vents...
CCCCATTTTCAAGGATTCGCAAAGCGAATCCCAGTAGGAGATTGCTCCGAATCGACCCTCGGCGAAAACCCTACCGGCAACCTCACTGCTTCCATCGAGGGTCTATTCGGTGCAAGCTCCTAGTCGACCTTGGTCATCCAGTTGCTGTGGCTCGTGAACCGGGTGACGGTGCCCTTATCATCGACCCCGAAGACAAATTCTTCGCCGAGCGACTCATCATCCTTACGGACACGCCGGAAGGTGTGCTCGCCGGTTTTCTTGAGTTTGTAAATGGCTTCCTTGGGGTTCCGTGTTCCCAGTCCCATGATGGCGAGGCCACCCTGCCAGTGGAGGACGGCCGACTGGTTCCAGGACGAGTCGTAGATGCCGACATAGCGGTCGAGTTCAGGGTCGCGCTCGGGTGCGTCGTCGGGGCTTCCTGCGGCCGCCTTGATGGCCGGGACAAGGAGATCCGCTGCTTTCTCGGCGTAGAAACCCACCGGGCTTCCGATGGCGCTTGTCAGTACGATGACCCCGAGTTTGTTCTTCGGCACCAAGAGGAACTGGCTGTAATAGCCGGGGCAACCGCCGCTGTGTCCGACAAAGACATGGCCGTTGCTCTTCCACATGCCGAATCCAAGACCGCGGGTCGTCTCCCAGTCCGGGTCCATCCACTGGACCCGCTGCATCTCGCGGAGGGTGGAGGAGCGGATGATCTCGGTCGAGTCGTTGTCCAGGAGGCGGAATTGCCACTTGGCGAACTCAGCGAGGTCGGGAACCGTCGATGCGAACCCGGCGGCAGGAGCGATGCCGTTGGCTTGGAACACCGCCATCGGTCTCCGGGTGCCGTCGCGTTTCAGGTTGGTATGGCCGATGGCCAGGGTCTCGCCCCACTTCTCGGTGGGGATATCGGTCGAGGTGTTGGTCATCCCAAGGGGGTCGAGGATTTCGTTGTGAATCCTGGTGTCGAAGGCCTGCCCGGAGACCTCGGCCACGATCTCTCCCACCAGGGTGAGCCCGAGATTGGAGTATTGGAAATAGCGCGATGATGGATAGAGCGTCTGCTGATCCGAGAGCCGCTCAACGATCTGATCGTGGGTCGGGAAGATGAAGTCCGGGTCCGACCAGTAGGGATAGTCCGATTCGCGTGGCAGCCCGGATGAGTGGCTCATCAGGCGCCGCACTGTGATGGCCTCGTCGTTGGGGTGGGCGTCCTGAAGGGTGAACCAGTCGAGATAGTCAGAGACCGGCGCGTCGAGGCGCACTTCTCCATCGTCGCGGAGCTGCATCAGCGCCACCGAGGTGAAGAGCTTCGAGATCGAGCAGATCGAGTAGATCGTGTCGACGGAGGCGGGTGTCCCGGCATCGGGGTTGGCAAGACCGAAGGCGCGGGCGCCCAGGAACTCCTGATCGTGGACGATGCCCACCGAGGCGGCTGGGATCCGGTTGACGGCGAGTTGGTACTCGATCCAGATCTCCCACGCTGCGATGGCGTCGGTGACTCGTGTGTCGTCTTTCAGCAGCACGGGTTCGGCTGCGGTCTCGGCCGAAACCGGAGCGGTCAGGGTTCCGATAATCACGATCGCGATCAGGACGAAACGCAACATGGTCACCTCCAACGTGGTTTGTTTTCGATCATGCAGCCACCGACGACCAACGGGATGTGTCGCCCGATTCGAATCCATCGAAGAAAACCTCTTGTTTGCTGGCCGGATCATCCGGGCACCGGACCGGGCCACCACCAACGCGGGAGAAGTTGTAGCCATCCAAGTCGCGAGCCAGTGGCCCGGTTCGCGCCGGTGTCGTACAGGTGGTCATCGCCGGGTCGAACCAGTCGTTCCCGGGTGGATCGCCCGTGACGGGATGGGTGGCCGACGAAGTGTCGATGGTGAAGTGGTACCAGGCGTGGACATCCGAGTGGCAGCCCGGGTTTGGGCGTGGGCGGCGGTCACCAGGAGACACGTCACCAGCACCAGCAACCACACAAGAGAGCGATTCATCGGTCGACCGCTGACTCGCGAATGCCGAAAATCGCCGTTTCTGGACGGGAACAGACTAGTCCTCCTCGAACTGATAGACGGCATCTTCCTGGGCGTTGTTCTCGATGGATCCGGGACGGGCCCTGCGGACCATCCTGATGGCCTCATCCGCCGGGTGTCCCTTGGCAACGAGATAGGCCGCCGCCATGGTTCCCGAACGACCGAGTCCGGCGGTGCAGTGGACACCAACCAATTGTCCCTCCTCCACAGCATCCTCGACCAAACTGGCGAACTCGTTCATCTGTTGCATGGTCGGTGGGGCGTAGTCCTCGATCGGGATGTGACGCTGCTCGATGGAGTGTGAACTCAAGGTCCTCGCATCGGGGGCTTCATCGGTCAGGGAAACCAGGATCTGAATTCCCTGTTGCTCCAGGAATGCGGCGTCCTGGTCCAGCGATCGATCGCGCCCCGGGACCGGCATGACGGCAAGTTCTCCCGGAACAATCCATGTGAATCCGGTCGAGACCCCTTCTGACTCCACTGTGGGGGAGGAGTCTGCCTCTGCGGGAGGTTCCGCGGTCGCGATCGTCGGATCGCCCGATTCGCCGCAACCCAGGGCAAAAAGGAGGCCGATACAAACGATGACTGCGCTTCTGAGGAAGATCATAATACGAAATGTAGCATTCCGGGCTGCGAAGGACCACGAACGGTGGGTCAGAACTGAGCCCTCTTCTTTGCGAACCCCAGGATCGCGCCAAGTATCACGGCTAGGAGAGCGGCCGAGATCACCCGGAACTCTGGTGGGAGCAGAAAGGTGATCGTGTGGGCGGGAATCCAAAACCAGAGGCAGGCTGCGCCGACGATTCGGTAGAGATTTCGCCAGTCGGTGGTCTGGGTGACTTCAGCCAGAGGCCACAACCCGAGAAGCTCACCCCGGTCGATCAAGGTGTCGGTGATCCGGTGAAAGACCATCATGGGAAACCCGAAGATGAGGTTGAGAAAGAAGGACTTCCAGAAGGCGGCGGCAAGGGCGTTCCCGGCGCCGGGAATCAGGCCCGTCGTGAGGAGCCCGTCGACTCCGAACGAGAAGAGAGGAAAGACCGCGGTAAAGACCAGGCCGAGAAAACCCCAGACAAGAAACCGTTGGGGAAGACGCACTCCGGTGAGCCGCCACTGTCCGGTGACGATTCGTCCACCCAGCAGTTCACCCATGGTTCCGAGAATGGCGATCTTGAAGAAACCCATGACGTAGGGATGGGCTTGGGTCAGGTCCTTGAAGACCTCCCGGGACTCCGGAATCGCGAGGATCGCGATCACCGCGGCGAGCAACGCGAGCCAGACGGGAGCGATGAAACGGTTCATCCGACAACGATACGCGATTCTGTGGCGGGCGCCGGATATCATCCCTCAGAATTGACTATGGCGGCAGAGCCGCAACCGAAATGCAGACTGTGGTGAGAAGGTAAGAGGTCAGCGCTCGCTACGCTCGCTGTGAGAAGGTGAGGAAGTGAGAATGTCAGCGCTCCCTACGGTCGCTAGTGAGAAGGTCAGCGCTCGCTTCGCTCGCTAGTGAGGGGGTCAGGAGGCGAGCGGAGTTTCCCTCGAGCGTTGAGAGGTGGGGACTCACCGACGTGCTGTCTAACGACTTACCTTCCAACTTCCTAACCTTCCAACTTCCTAACCTTCTCACTTTCTAACCTTCTAACTTCCTCACACCTCGCGTCTTACGTCTGACGTCAACCCGGCTGCCTCGTATTTTCGAAGATCTCGTCGGCCACGGTGTCGGGGTCCATCACAACGACATCGTAGACCCTGGTCTGAGGAGACCCGCTGACGATGATATTGCTGAGAGTGACGGTGAACCGCCGATCCGGATCACCCTGGGCGAAGAAAAGCCCCGACGGTTCCCAAACGATGGTGTTGTCGCCATACCCGTTGTTTGTCCGTGAGACGACCGACAGCGATACCGGTGAACCGTTTTCGGTCATGGTGACATCGGCGGATGCAAAGCTCACCGACGAGCTGGTGTTGAGCGAGAACGACCAACGCGAAAATCTACTCCAACTTGCGGATCTGCAGGAGGTTCGCGGAGTCCGAGAATCCGAGCGGAAGGCCCGCTGCGATCACGACGTGGTCGCCTCGCGAGGCGAGGCGGTGGCTCGAGAGTTCGGTCAGGACCACGTCGCCGAGATCAGAAATGTCGGTCGTTCCCTCGGTGGCCGTTGGGATCACACCCCACGACAGACTGAGCTGGCGAGCGACGGCGATGGACGTGGTCACCCCGAGGATCGGCGCCATCGGTCGGTGTCGGGCGATGAGCCTCGCCGTACTTCCCGTCGTGGTGGTGGTGACGATCGCTGCCGCCGTGACCGACGCGGCCAGCCGACACGCCCCCCGGCTGATGGCGCCGGTGACGTCGATGGCGCCTGTTTGGGTGGGATCCGCCGCCAGGTCCTGGTAATCGAGATAGGCCTCGGTCTCGAGCGCCACCCGTTCGAGCATCTGTACGGCCTCGTTGGGGTAGTTCCCGATGGCGGTCTCCTCGGAGAGCATGAGCGCATCGGTTCCGTCGAAGACCGCATTCGCGACATCTGAAGCCTCGGCCCTCAAAGGTCGTGGGCTGTCGACCATGGATCGGAGCATCTGCGTGGCCGTGATCACCGGCCGGCCTGCTCGACGGGCGGCCTCGATGATCCGTTTTTGGATGATCGGGACCTTTTCCGGCGGCATCTCGACCCCGAGATCGCCCCGGGCCACCATGATGCCGTCCACCGCCTCGATGATGGGATCGAGTCGATCTACGGCCTGGGGTTTCTCGATCTTGGCAATCAACAGAGGTGGATGCTCGACGATCTCGAGCCGTTCGCGGACCTGGATGAGATCGTCCTCGTGACGCACGAAAGACAGGGCGACAAAATCGACGCCCTCGTCCAGGCCGACCTCGAGATCGGCGAGGTCTTTTTCGGTGACGGCCGGAACCTGGAGATCGGCGTTCGGGAGATTGACTCCCTTCCTCGTGCTCACGAATCCGCCGTTGATGACGTTGCAGACCAGTCGATCAGATCGAACTTCAACGACCTCGAGTTCGGCCGCGCCATCGGCGAGGAGGATGGTCTCGCCGACCTTGACGTCTTCGAGAAGGTGCGGATAGCTCACCGGCAGGGTGTTCTCGGGTGCGTGGCCCTCCACCGCCAGATCAACGGTATGGTGGGCTTCGAGTTGGACGCCCTCATCGGGCAGCACGCCGAGCCTGATCTTCGGACCACCGAGATCCTGGAGGATGCCGACCTCCATCCCGGTACAACGGGCGACATCCCGGATCCTCCGGATGGTCTCGCGGTGCTCCTTGCGGTCGCCGTGGGAGAAGTTGAGCCGTACCACGTTCATCCCCGCGCGCATGAGCTCGGCGATGGCCTCGCGGGTGTTGGTGGCGGGTCCGAGAGTGCAGACGATCTTGGTCTTACGTCGTGTCATGAGCGGCATCATAGCCGGTGGTTGTTGATCCGATGTGAAGTTCGTTGTCGGAAGCTATCGGAGGAACACAGTGTTGCGACGCGTAAGAACTGGCGAGTCCGGGTTCAGCCAGAGCCGGTCATTGAGGCGCTGGAGGGCTTGCGGTGATCTTGCCCAACGAGTTTCGGAGCTCCTCGGCGCGGGCCTGGAGGGCCATGAGGACCTTGTAAGGGAGGCTCTTGTTGTTGTTGTCGACAAATCCTCGGGGGACCGAGCCGCCGCTCTCTCCGACATATTGGAAACGCACCTCGGTCACGTCGTCGCGGAGCCTTTTGATTTCCCACTCGCCGTGGGCGTGGTACACCCTCAACGTTCCCTCCTCGCCGTCATAGGGCTCGGTGACGGCGTCGAAGTGCATCAACAAATGGTCGTCGGTGTCGACCAGATAGTGACGTTTCCACACCATCTCTCGATCCTTGAACGGCCACGGCGCCCTGCTGACGACATAGAGCAGGACCTCGTTCTCACTAACCCAGCGGATTTCGTCCGATCTGCGGGTCCTTGGGAGCCAGTGGACGGTCCCCGGGATGTCCTTGATGATTGCTATTGCTTCCTCATAGCTGACCGAGAGCCGGGCGACTCCCCGATACTCCCTGTAACCGCCCTGCCGAATCTCGTTCTCATGGGTATCGACCCCGTCGCGGGTGCTGATCAGCGTCCACGCATCTCCCGCCGTACTGTTGGCAGCAAGAGCTGTCATCGCAGCCAATGAGAGAAGCAGTCTGAATATCATCACGGCATTATCCCAGATACTGCTGGGGCTTTCGATGAAAAGGTCTCTTTTCCCTGCTTCAGTCGTCGGCGAGCAGGGCATCGATCGATGATCGCCATGCCGACGTCGATGGCTCTTTGGGGAGCTTTTCGAGCACCGCCCTGGCTTGCCGCATCCAGGCCTGTCGTTGCGGGTGGCGTACGATCATCCGCGCCAGGCCCTCAATGGATGCAAGGGTCGACTGTTGATCGCCAGCGACGGCTGATGCACGAACGCGCAGCAGCAGGTCGTCCGGGGTGCGCCCACGTGCCAGGACCCGGTCGATGATCCGAACCGCATCGCGTGCGTGGCTCCGGTCGCCGGACGAAATCCGCCACGATACACGCTGCCGGCTTGCTTCCTGGAAGAGCGGTTCGCCGGCTTTTACCAAAGCCAGTTTAGGTTCCAACGATTCGATTTCGTCCCACCGACCGTCTCCGCCAAGCTCCCACCCTCTGACGATCGCTTCTTCCGCCGGTAGGAGCGGCAGCAAACGGGAGTCCGGCGATGATCCTCTGACCAGTCGCGGACGCTGCATCCGGAGGGACAGGCCGCGGGCCTCGGACGACGTGTGGTCGCGATTGAGGGCGTCGTTGATGAGTTGCTCGGCGATCTGTTCGTGTCCGCCCGCGGATGCCAACATGGCCAAGGAAACCTGCCGTTGGATTGGATCGGTGGTCGACTCTGCCAAACGTTTGGCCCTTGCGTTGTGTCTGATCGAGAGGAGTCTACGAACGATCGTCGCGCGGTTGAGTGAGGGTGAGGCCGTGCCGACCAGCGGATCAAACGGAGCCAGGGTACTTTCAGCGAGATCTCGACCCAAACCGTGGCCGAACAGCCGTGAGGAACGAGCTTCGAGGGGGTTATGGTCATCGCGGATTCGCGCGGCCCCGGATCCGAGCGATCGAGCGCCGACATTGTCGAGTACGAGCGCTGCAGCCAGGTCTTCCGGGTCAGCGATGCCGAGATCGTGAATCTCGGGAGCGAGAGCCAGAGCCTCCGGGGAGGAGATTTCGTCGAGCGGTTTCTTCGATGCCACGAAGAGCAGCGCCGCGCCGGTTGGTGGTCGGTATGCGGCCACAAATGGAAAGACGTCGGTCATGGTGGCGAGGATGGACCTCAGGAGGTCATGGTCGACGAAGGCAAGCCCGATCCATTGAACGAATACTCCGTCGGGTCCGAGGCGGCCCCGAACCAACTCGAAGAACTCGTGGGTGTAGAGATTCGCCGATCCGGCCGTCCAGGGATGGGACGGCTGCGAAACGATGGCGTCGAAAGTTCGATTGCTGAGGAGAAGAGCCGCACGCGCGTCGTTGATGAGCAGGTTGACCCTCGGGTCCGATAGGGGATCGTGCCGTCGGTGACCCGCCACCGCTAGATTCGCCTGTACGATCTCCGGCTCGAGTTCGATGACGTCGATGGTGTCGATCGACGAGGGAATCGCCTCGAGTGCTTCGCCGGCGCCAAGTCCGATCACCATCATGGTCCGGATCTGGGGACGGAGGAGCGTGGCGAGCGATCCAAGCCACCGGGTGACCTGGTATCCGCCGGTGGGGATGCCGGGGCGCTCGATCGAACCCTCCGGCAGGCCGTTGCTCGAAAGCGTCCACCGGCCAAGGTCCTCACTCAAGAGCACGGTGGCGTTCCTGCCGACGCCGAAGTGCACGGCTGGGCCATCGATCGATGTGGGTTGGAGGACTCCACGGCGTAGGACACTCCACGGCGTTGACGGCGGGATGATCAAAAGGACGGCGATGGCGCCGGCCGCGATAGCCGCAATCCGCGGACGCCGGTTCCCGAGAAAAAGCGCGGCCGCCGCCGCGAGCATGAGGTTGGAGGCCAACGCGATCTCGAGGGTGCCGGCGAATCCGGCCGCTGGGAGGAGGAAGAGCCCGCCCGCGACGGCGCCGACGATGGAACCCAGGGTGCTCCATCCGTAGACCCGGGCGCTCGCCGGTGCAGCGTCGTGGGCCCGGTGGGCCAGCACTCTAACCGCGAAGGGAAAGGTCGCGCCGATGAAGAAGGCCGCGGGCAGCAGTGCGATCGCAGCCAGCACGGCATCTGCAGTCAATCCTTCCCCCAGGTTCCAACCGAACACCGGTCCCGACGCCGATCGGACGACAAAACCGAAGCTCGCGGCCGTACAGGCGGCGATGCCAACCTGTGCCCAGGCGAATCCCGCGACGCTTCGGTCGGAAGAGTCGGCCAGACGGGATGCCACCGCCGATCCGAGCGCGATCCCGGCGAGAAAGCTCGCGAGCATGGTCGCAAAGGCGTAGAGGCTTCCGCCGAGGATGTGTCCGAGCAGGCGTGTCCAGAAGACTTCGTAGATCAGTGACACGGCCCCCGAGACAAAGACCAGGACGAGCAGAATTCGGTTGCGCCTCTCAAGGTGGGATGGTGGTTTGGGCTGCGTGCTGCATTCCTCGGTGGGCCTTTTGGAGACGAGCGAGTTGCTTGATACGGCTAGGGCAGCGCCTCCGGCCAACAGATTGAGACCGACGGCCACCAGGGTCGTGTGCCCGAGACCGATCCCCGGAAGGAGAATAAAGGCAGACAGTGGGGCTCCGAGGACCGCGCCGGTCGTGTTGACCGCGTAGAGCAGCCCGGTGGCGGATCCGATCTCGCTCCGTCGCCGGACGCCATACCGCGCGAGGAGAGGTAGCGTCGCTCCCATACATGCGGTGGGGATCGACAGGATGACGAACGCGGAGAACAGATGAAAAACGATCGTCGCCGCTCCGCCGGTCTGCTGAAGGAGATCCTGCATCCCGAAGATGCCGAGATACATCCGCTCGGCGATCCCGATGGCCCACGGAACCGCCACTGCGGTGATCGCGATGACGAGTTCGAGGATGGCATAGACCAGGATCGGGTGGGTCACCCGTGGGCTGAAACGTGCCGCAACGGTCGCTCCCAGTCCGAGTCCGCCGAGAAAAGCGGCGAGAACCGCCATGACCGCCAGTTCGGTGCTCCCGAAGACAAGGGAGAACTGGCGTGTCCATACGACTTGATAGACCAGCCCGGCGATTCCCGAGACAAAGAAACAGACCAGGAGAATCGACCAGCGCCAGCGACGGAATCGGTTCGGATTGTCGCTACCGTCGCCCCGGTCCGATGGGTCGGTTCGGGTCGGCTCGCTCCGAGGAGCTCCAGGGTCGCCGGTCAGTTGGATGATGCTCCCTCGAGCAACCGGCTCGCCTCGCGACCCTGTGTACTCTGGGGAGCGAGCTCGATCACGCGTTCGAGATACGGCCTTCCGGCCGATCCGTCGCCCTCGGCGAGCAGTTGTTCACCCAGATCCAGGTTGGCGGAGAGGTGGTCGGGTGAGATCCGGAGGGTTTCTTCAAGCATCCGACGACTGAATTCGAGATTTCCCATCTCGCGATAGAAGGCTGCGATTCGGTACCGCAGAGTGCTCGAGTACGGTTTGAGCTCGAGAGCCTTCTGCAACGTATCCCGTGCTTCGGTCGCCCGGCCGGTTCGCGCGTAGGCGGTGGCCAGGTCCGCCATGACGACCCATCGGCTGTCGTCGAGTGCCAGGACCGCTTCGAAATGCCGGATCGCCTCTTCGTCTCGGCCGAGCGCGAGATAGGTCGCGGCGAGTTGGTGGATGGCTTGTACATTCTGTGGGAAGAGTTCGACGGCCCGTTGGAGCGGTTCGAGGGCCAGTTCATATTCTCCGCGGCGGATGTGAATCTGACCCGAGATGTAGTAGCTCTCAGCGTCTTCCGGTCTCAATGCCTGAGCCCGTTTGGATGCTTCCAGGGCCCTGTTCCACTGTCTGAGTGCTGCGAGGGATTGTGCGGCGAAGACGTTCAGTCGGTAGTTTTCGGGGTCGAGTGCGAGGGCATTTCGAATGATCTCCAGCGCCTCGTCGGGTCTCTGGGCGCGCATCATCTCGTTGATGAAATTGATGTACTTCAGGATCTCCGATCGGCTCTTCGGGTCGGTCAGTTCCGCAAGCTCCTCGGGGGTTGGAAACGGCGCGGCTCGTTCGGAGACGGTGGAACCACCACCGAGATAGCCCAGGGCCTCGAGTTTCTGGCGGGTCTCGTCATCGACCTGGGCGGCCGTTGAACGACCGAGATTCTCGGATTCGAATCTTCGGACGAATTGTTGGAGTTTCTCGCGATGGTCGGCGACCTTCTGTGGATCCGAGGGGGCCAGATTGACCAACTCATTCGGGTCCTGGTCAAGGTCGTAGAGCTCGGGATTCGGCGCTTCGATGAACTTGAAACGATCGGTCCTGAGACCGCGCATCGGCGCCCACCCGTAGTGGAATTTGTTGTAGTAGTTCTCGAGCAGCGCAGGGAGGGAACCATCGAGTTCCGGGTCTTCGAGGAACGGTACGAGGGATGTGCCCTGCATTTCGGACCCGGTAGCGAGGTCGAGGAGATCAAGCACTGTCGGGGCGATATCCGCGGTGCGGACCTGAGTGTCGATCCGAGAGCCTGGTCGGAAGCGGGTGCCGGGGACCGCGACGAGAAGCGGCACCCGCATGGTTGCGTCGTAGATGAAGTGTGCGTGGGTCGGTTCGCCGTGCTCCTCGAGGGCTTCGCCGTGGTCACCAACGATCACGATGATCGTGTTGTCGGTCAGTCCGCGGGTGTCGAGCATCTTGAGAAGCTTGCCGAAATTCTCGTCGAGGAAGGCCATTTCACCATCGTAGAGGTTGCCGGCAGAGAGTGAATCGTAGGGTGGGGGAGGATCGTACGGTTGGTGGGGATCGAAATAGTGAACCCACAGGAAAAACCGCTCACGCTGATGCTCATCGAACCACCGGGCGACAGCCTGATTGACCCGGTCTGCCTTTCGCTCCAGAAATCCGAATGAGAATGGCCCTCGTTCGGCGAGTTCCGCTGCTGTCCAGTCGGCCTGGTAGTCATCGTCATACGTGTCGAAGCCCTGGTCGAGATTGACCTCGGAGTCCAGGGGAAAAGCCGCCAGGACAGCTCCTGTGGTGAAGCCCGCAGACTGGAGGATCTCGGCAAGGGTCGTTACGGAATCGTCGAGGAAGTATCCGTCGTTGTCGTGGACGCCGTGGAAGACGGGAAAGGTCCCGGTCATGATGGTGGTGTGTGAAGGGAAGGTCACCGGTACCGCTGTGATGGTGTTGTCGAAGGAAATCGCGCGCTCGGCGGCGAAAGCATCGAAGTGGGGAGTGCGGGCAGATTGATGACCCGAATACCCGAAATGATCGGCGCGGGTGGTGTCGAGAGTGACGATCAGGAGGTTGGGCTGCTTTTCGGGCGCAGCGCAGCCGATGAACAGAACCGCGGTCAACCCGAGGATTGCAACGCGCGCCGTCACAGGTTTTCCTCGTAGATGTGGGCATCGACTGACCGCAGGATCTCGGTTCGGATCTGATCCTGAATCTCTTGGCCGTTCAGCTCGAGATAGAGATCCGTTACCCGGTCTCGAGCGTCGTCGAATGGTCTTGTTTCGGGCTCGATCAATGCCTCCAGTTTGACCAGCACATAACCGGCCCGCTCGTAGGTGAGGCGGTTGGTGTTGTAGCGCTCGACGAGGATCGGTTCACTGATCTGTCCCGGGTTCAATTCCAAGATTCTCTTCTGGGCCTGTGGACCGGACCAGTCGGCGAAGGCATCCGGGCGCACGGTCCCGACATCACCTCCTCGAACCGCTGAGAAGTCGGATGAGACCTCACGGGATGCGTCGGCAAAACTACGGTCGCCGCTTCGAATCTCTTCGGCCAGACCCTCGAGTTCCTCAAAAATGGCATACCAGTTGCCTCCGTGCGGGAAATCCACGGTCAGGATCCTGAGATGGACCAGTCGAGGAGACTGGAATCGTTTCTTGTGCATCGAATAGAGATCCCGGAGCTGCTGTTCGTCCAGTCGGTCGATCATGGTGTCGAGCCGTTTTCGTCGAGCCAGCTCGATCAACGTCCGTTGCTCAATGCGCTGGAGCTGGTTGGCGACATCAGGTTCATCTGCGAGCTTCGATGATTCGGCCTTCCAGAGGTACAGGCGATCCCTGACCGCCCTGTCGAGTTGCTCGCGCAATGGGACCTCGCGTGCGGCTGAGAACCCGAGACCATCGAGACGAACAAAGAACTCTTCAACTGTCAGGTAATCATCCTCGAAAGCGAAGACCACGTCTTCGGGATCCCCATGTTCCAGCGCCTCCGGTTCAAAGTTCGCACCGGAGGCATCAAGTAGTTCTTTCAGAATGGCAGCCTCGGCGGTCTCGGTCGCTTCGCGGGTCAGCCGTCGATGCAGCCTCGTCCTGGCTTCGGCAAAGTCCATCTTGAACTCCCCGAGATGGGTTTCAACCTTGAAGATCTGGAATCCAACCGGGGTTCTGATGACCTCGCTGACCTCCCCTTCATCGAGACCCCAGAGAAGGTCTTCCAATTCCGGAGTGAACTTGCCCCGATCGAGCCGCCCGATCAGCCCATGGAGGGGGGCGGTCTCCGAATCGGAATGCTCGCGTGCGAGGCTGCCGAAGTGAGCCCCTCGATGGATTTCGTCGAGCAGGGCCTCCATCTCGACCCGAGCGGTTTCCCACGTCTCCGGTGGGGCGTCTCGCGCGACCCGTCTGAAGATATGCCGAACTCTGATCTGCTCCGGGTGAGAGAAGTCTTCGGGGTGGGCGTCGTAGAAGGCTCGGAGATCCTTCTCGGTGAGGTTGACCCTCTCTCCGATCAGCCTCGATGCCACGGTTTGAACCAGAATCGGCTCGGTTCGGCTTGCCAGCAACGCCCGACCCTCGTCGGTTTGGTCGAGTCCTTGTGAGTGCGCTTCTGTTTCCAAGACCCGGGTCACAAGCAGTTCCTCGAGCATGGCCCGTCGCCATTCAGCGGCGGATCCTCCCGCCGGAGGGCTGCGACGCTGCTCGGGCTGCGACAGGATGTAGGCTTCGAGATCGGAGCTGCCGATGGTGCCGAGATCGCTCTCGGCGACCACATCGGGGGCTGGTGGCGAGGGGCTGCAGGACGCGAGAAGCAAGAGAACGACAAGAATGGGAAGCGCTGCGCTTTTCTTGGGGCGGAAGACGAGATCGACAGAGAACATGGAGACTCCGTGGGCTGTCATGACAAAAAAGGCCGGGCCGCCAATGGCCCGGCCTCGGGATTCCATTCGATCTTTTCTCTAGCTGATGGTGAACTCCATGAGTTCCACGGGGACGCAGTTCGCATCCTCGACGGTGACGCGAATCATCCAGTTTCCGCCCAGACCGAGACCCGCGAGGTCGGTCGGGGTGTACTGGGTCATTCCGCAGGTCGCGCAAAGGAGCCAGATCCGACCGGCCGCCGTACTGTTGGTGTCACGACCGGCAAAACCGGTGTTGACAAAGCCGGCGAAGAAGTTCGCCGTGCCGGTGATCACCGCGGCGCCTGGGGCGATCGCACGACCGGTCAACGTGGTCGCCGGGCATGCGCCAAAGGCAGGGATTGCGGCGCTGAGGGCAATGGTCGAAGCCGCGCCTGCCGCGGGAGGTGCCGCCCCCGCCTGGGCGAATGCAAACGCTTGTCCGGAACCGGTGTTCATGCGTGTGGTGAGCCCGACGATTTCGAGACCTGACTGGATGCACTGGGTGGGCACGTCAAAATCGACAAAGTCGGTGACGGTGACGCCCGCACCGAGACCGGCTTCGCAGCTGCCGTCGTCAAAGGAAAGCACCGATGTCGCCTCGGTTTGGCCAGGGGTGACGGTCATGGGTCCTCTGGTCACGGGCGGGAGGTTCTGAGTGAGCGGATCCGCAACGGGGCCGCCGCTGTAGGCCCTCAGCCCGACCGGCGAGTCGGCCGTCGTTAGACCTCCGGTTGCGAGAATGATCGCAACGATAGCGGAAACAACAATGATCCCCCCGATGGCGGGCCTTTTGACTTTTGACATCCCAATCTCCTTCCAAAAAACAAATCGGCTTATTGCCTCGATGATTCTTAGATGATCCCTGGGACGAATGTCAAGCTAATCAGAGAATTTCGCCGACCTTTTTTGGCGAGGAACTGCGGTTTCTCCGGACCCTCCGTGTCCTCCTCCGGTCCTACGGAAGGGACCGTTTGATCCCGCCATCCGTGAGACACTGGCGGCGAGCTCAACACCGAGGTGCCGATGGAGGAAACCGAATGACCGACACACACGCAACCGGCCGCTGTCTGTGCGGGCGCGTGGAGTTCCGAATCGCACTGCCCACCGACTTTCTCGCCCACTGCCACTGCGAGAGCTGCCGGAGATCCCACGGGGCGGCCTTTGTCAGTTGGACCGGGGTGCCCATGGACAAGTACGAACTCATCAAGGGTGGGGACGACCTCAAGTGGTATCGGTCCTCCGAGTGCATCCTGTGGGGTTTTTGCGGGAGCTGCGGGAGTTCCATGCTCTATCGCGCCGACAAAGAGGGGCACCACGAGGATCCCAAGCTCGATCGCATGTACATCGCTGCGGCGTCCCTGGATCATCTCGACCGGGTACCCGGGGGGCATGTCAGTTACGAAGAGCGATCCGACCTGCTCGACGGCTTCTCCGACCTTCCCCGGTTCCGCGGCAAGGGCGAGGAGAGAATGGACTGATCGATCGAGCCATCGAGGAGGCCGAGATGACCGCACGGCAACGGCGAGGATTCGCGAGGTGACGGCGGATTGGGGCGCCACGGACAAGTAGTCAAACGCTCACCGAGGAACATCGAGATTCGCGGGTGCTTCTGGTGCGGTCCGGGTCGAGAGGTTGGGCGGAAGATGGCCGACATCACCGAAGGAAAGCAGCTTCATGGATCCATCGGGCTTGATCTTGATCACCGTGAGGCTGCAGTTGCCGATGGACATCCCGAGCCAGGCCGTGGTGTCGACCTCGAGGACCTTGGTGACGAAGTAGCGGATGACGTTGCCGTGGCAGACGATGAGATCGTGGCGGTCGGCGTCCGGCGACGGCGTGAAGAAGACCGGGTACGCCTCTTCGAGTTGGGCCTGACACGTAGCGAGATCGGCCTCGGTCTCCTCGGCCATGATGTCCTCCCTCCGGGTGGGAGGCGTGCACTCCTTGATCAGCGGTGAGATCTGGAGCTCGAGCCCGGGGAACTCCTCACCGATGACCAGGGCCGTCTCTCGTGCACGCGTCATGGTGGAAGAGTGCAGCGATGAGAACTCTACCGGTATCCCGCGGAGTCTCGCCCCGAGGATCCGAGCCTGGGCGACGCCGAGGGGGATGAGCGCCTTGCCGATCTCGGGATCGCTTTCGTCGTCGTGGTCGTAGTCACCGTGGCGGATGAGATAGATCGTTCGAATCCCATCGGCCGTCTCGACCTCCTGGGCATGAGCAGCAATCCCGGTCATTGCGATCACGACGGTGATCAGAACGAACAGACTGGCCGCGATCGGAACGCTCGAGGGAATCCGGGAATACATCGCCACCTCCGGCGCAGCAAGCATAGTCTGCCGGACGGCAACGGACCAGCGCGATATCGACCGCTTCGATCCTCAGGGGTTCAACGGCATTCGGACGACAACCGGGGCCGGAGGCACTTCTCCCCGGTCCATGAGATCGAAGGTCGCGGCAGCCACGACGATGACCGAGTCGCCTGCGATGGCGCTGGTGTAGGGAATCAGGCCTTCGGGCAGACCGGACGGGAGGATCTCGAGGTCGATCGCTGCGCCCGTCTCGGGATCGAGATCGATCACCACGACCCTGAAGTTGACGCGTTGGCTGTTTTGAACAAGGACGAGGCGGTCGGTTGTGTGACTCAGCCCGTCGACCATTCCCAACGCCATGTCCGCGCCGCGGATCTCCTCGATGGAACCGTCCTCGGGTGAAACCACGCTCAGACCCGCGAAGTGACCGAGAAAAAGACTCTCGCCATCCTCCGAGATCGAAATGCCGTTGAGGTAGACGAGGTCTTCAAAGCGTCGGAACAGTTCGAGGTTGCCGTCGGGCCGGACCCGGTAGAGCTCGCCTCGCAGCGTCTCGGTCGCCCATGCCGTTCCGTCGGGGCCGACGGCCACATCGTTGAGCAGACGTAGCTCGTCATCGGGGACGGTCCAGCGGCCATCGAGCTGAGAGGTGCTGAGGTCGTAGCGGATGAGTTCGTTTCGTCGCGGCGGGCCGTCAAGGGGTTCGTTCCATGCACCCTCACCGGTGGCGGCCCACAAGGCGCGGCGATCGGCATCCACCCAGATTCCGAGGACCTCCATCAGACCGTCCTC
>Ga0164313_10002513_pt1 | contig 16385 bp, 13 predicted proteins | sample GuaBasSedimGuay4_FD_113735 | JGI IMG/M metagenome (GOLD analysis project Ga0164313, IMG submission 113735) | Subseafloor sediment microbial communities from Guaymas Basin, Gulf of California, Mexico - Guay4, Core 4569-4, 0-3 cm | ecosystem: Environmental > Aquatic > Marine > Hydrothermal vents...
GAAGGCCGAGCGCAAGAGGATGGTCATCAGATTCCGAGGGACCGGCTCTCCCCGCTCTGCATAACCCTCGACCAAGGCCCGCAACGGCAAGCCCTCTGCCTGGGTCTGCAGAACATAGGGGCCACGCTCATCCGAGCCCGCGGCTATCAGCTGGGGCACCGAGGGATGGCGGATCGCTCCGAGCAACTCCGTCTCCCGCTGGATGGCCTGCTGGCCCGCCGGCTCATCCAACATGCGGAGCTTGAGCCGTTTGCAGATACAGGGCCGCCCTCGGTGCTCCACGAGAGCCACCTCGAAGATGCTACCGGCACCGATGGCACGAACCAGCTGCACGCCTGCTGGAGCAACGAAGGTCACCCCAGAATAGTAGCGCCCATCGCCGCAAAGCGGTCTAGAGCGCGACTCAGGAGCGCGATTTCTTCGTAGCTGGCGCCCGGTCTGTCGGGCTGGCCGCCCGGCGGGCCATCAAGGCCTCCACCAGGTGGGTCACCAGGGCCTCCAGCGCCTCAGCTCGACCGCTCGGATCGACCCGCAGCATGTGACACAGGCCGACCTGGGCCGCACAGACCAGCAGTGCGTGTCGCTCGGCCACCGCAGGACCAGCACCAAGAGCCACCAGCAGCTCGGCCACCAGCGCCAGACGCCGGCCCTGAACGCGCTCGAGGCAGGGGCCAATCATGGGGTGCTCGACGGCGGCGCCGAAGACCAGCTCGAGCTGGCCATGACGCGCCTCTTCGATGGCGGACCGCAACAGCTCGGTGAGCCGCTGCCGGGGCGAGGACTCGTCCGCCAAGCGGTCGACGACCTCAGCAACACTGCGACGCTCCCAACGGGACAAGGCGGCTTCGAGCAAGGCCTCTCGATCGTCGAAATGCCAATAGAAACTGCCTTTGGAGACCCCTAGGCGACGGGCCAAGGGCTCGATGGCCAGCGCGGACAATCCCTCTTCTGCAATCGCTTCGAGCGCCGCATCTTCCCAGCGCTCGCGGGTGAGCCGCTGACGGCTCGGGCGTCGGTCACGATCAGGCATGGGGCCGACCATACCGCACCGTATGGTGCGCCCCCAGTCCCTGGCACTCGCTTTGGCGCTCGGCGCGCCAGCACCGGCGAACCCAGCACCGGCGAACCCGGCTCAACGAAGAGAAACTTTGGGGTGAGTGAGGGGAATTGAACCCCCGACAACTGGAGCCACAATCCAGTGCTCTACCACTGAGCTACACCCACCATGCCGTTAGGTCGCCTGATAATACTCAGCACGCTGCAGTGTACAATCGCCGAATGCAACGACAGGGCCGAAGTGGCCGTCCAGCTGGACCAGGCTGGAGAGTATTGTCGCCCTCCGCAACCGAGTGCTAACGTCAACCGGCTTGCCGCCCTGCGGAACCCTTCGCATCAGGGGCCTTCGAGGCAAGACCATCAGGAGGGTACGCGCGTCATGCGTGGAACAATCATCGGGGTTTTCGCCATCGTGGTGCTCGTCGTGACTGCGCTGTCCTTTGGACTGATGCGCGCCACGCTCGGGGATGTGTCGAACAAGGGCGAGGCACAGCGGGCGGTCACTGCCGCAGTGGCGCAGTTGCAGGTTGAAGGCCTCCGCATCGAGCGTTGGCTGGGCGTTCAGACCTCCAAGGCAGACATCCGAGATCCCTTCGAGGCGGGCTCGGCGAATGCTCGCAGCGAGTCGGCGACGACCATGGCCAACACCCTCCAGGTGCGGGCCGAGTCCGATCCGGCCTTCGCAACGGTGGCACCGACCTTGATCGTGATGTTCGACGCCAAGGGCGTCGTCGCTGGCCGCAACCGCTCGGCGCTGATGCGAGGCGACAAGCTCGGCGAGCGCCACAAGCTGATGTTGGAGACCATCCTCGCCGGCGCCACCGGCTCAGACGTGTGGATCGACAAGGCGCACAACGAGCAGATGCTCGCATCCTATGCTCCCGTTCGGGACGGGACCGGGACCATCATCGGCGGCATCGCCATCGGAACGGCCCTGAGCAACGAGCGGATGCAACAGACCAGCGAGGCGACCAGTAAGCTGGCGCTCTTCGTGGCGGTCAAGTCGCCGGGCGGCCTCCAGATGATCGCCAAGAGTGAGAGCGTCACCGACGAGATGGCAGAAGCCGCCCCGTCGGGTGATGGGGCGATGAACACCGATCAGGTGGTCGAGCTGCACCTCCCGGGAAACTGGGATGGGGCCGCCAAGTCGCTGGCGGGTTACGGCGACGGGAACCGGGCGGTGGTCATGGCCGTGGCGCAGGCGCGCTTGGTGGGCAGCTTCAGCTCCCTGCTGTGGCCGCTCATCGGAGTCTTCTTGCTCGGGCTGGTCATGACGGCGGTGGGAGCGCACCTCATCGATGGCTATATCTCCCGACCCATCTCGGATCTCGAAGATGGGCTCCTGGCGGTCATCAACGGCCAGACCGATCTGCGGTTCGAGCTGGACCACAAGGTCCTCGGCGGGTTGGTCTTCCGGGTCAACTCGCTGTTGAACCAGTTGCTCGGGGTGCGTGAGGAGGAGACGGATGCCGAAGGGCGACCCTCCATGGGGCCATCGTCGAGCTCTTTCACCGACGCCATGGAACTGGACGAACGGCTGGTGTCCCTGTCCTACGCGGACGTGCAGGACGCTCGGGGGCTGCGCGACGAAGCTCCTGAGGACTACTACAAGCGGATCTTCGACGAGTATCTGGCGGCAAAGCGCACCATCGGCGATCCGGTGGACCACATCAAATTCGCCCCCTTCATGCAACGCGTCAAGTCGAGCGAATACGAGTTGAAGCACAAGCACAGCAAGCCCTTCCGCTACCAAATCGAGCAGAAGGGTGGCGAAGTAGTCTTCGTGGCTGTGCCCCTCGCTTAGGGACCGAACGGGCACCGCTGAGTGCACACAAGTTGCACATCGGCCCGGCGCCCCATAGAACGTGATGGGATGGATCGCCGTCGATCGCGCATCCGAGCTGGGTGGGTCTCTGCGCTGACGTTGCTCGGCGGTGGCTGTTATGCCTGTGGTGGCGCTGAGCGGGCCGATGGGGGGCTGGGCCAGACCGTAGCGACAGCCACGGCGACGGCCGACGCGGCCAACCCGGTCAGCAGCGCAACAGCTGACGACGAGGCGCCGCCAACCGACTGGCGCGAGGCACTCCGCCAACACCGGTGGGACCAGGCCCTGAAGCTGCTCGACGAGCTTCCCAAAGAGCAGCGCAACGAGCCGACCATCCGCTTGGCGCGGGGGCGGGCGGCCCTCGCCGCTGGCCACCACGCCCAGGCGGTCGAGGCGCTACAGGAGCTGGAGGCGGCGCTCCCTTCGGTGGCTGGCGAAATTCAGGCCTGGTACGCCCAGGCGGCGGCCGTGGCGGGGCCCCACGAGGCGGCGGCGAAGCTGTTCAGCACCTCACCCAAGGTACAAGACCAGATCAGCGCCGCAAAGGCCTACCAAAGGGCCGGCAAGCTCAAGACGGCCCGCAAGGTGGTGGACAAAGCCATCCGGCAGGCGCGCCAGACGCGACGGCACGCCAGCGAAGAACAAGCCCACGAGGTGCGTGCGACCATCGCCGAGGCGGCGCGGGACAAGGCGGTGGCTGGCACCGATTGGCGCTGGCTGGTCAACCACGCCAAAGACCCGACCCGGGTGCGCAAAGCCATCACCGGCTTCGCTCGAGTCGGCGGGCGCCTGTCGGTGCCCGAGCGGGTCGCGGCGCTGGCGCGTTCGACCTCCCACGACAACCTAGCCGCGACGCTCACCGAGCTCGACGCGCTGGCGGACAAGCACAAGACCCAAGCCGCCGTGATCGCCATGGGACGGGCACAGGCGCTGAACCAAGCGCGCGACTACGCTCAGGCACTCGGCGCTTTCGACGCCGCCGGGGCCCTGCCCACGCCTCACTTGGCGGAGATCAAGTATTACGCGGCGCGCTGCGCAGCCCGATCAGGTGATGTCACCGGCGCCATCGATCGCTACGCCGAAATCCCGCGACGGTTCCGCAAGAGCGGCTGGGCCGAGCGAGCGGCCTACCGCCGTGCCGAGCTGTTACTGCGCACCGGTCGCTACACGGAGGCCGCCACGGCTTATGCCCGCTACTCGTCCCGCTTCGGCAAGAGTAAGTGGCGCGCCCGAGCACGCTACGGCCGAGCCATGGCGCTGTTGTCGTGCGGCAAGCCAGCGGAGGCGAAGACTCAATTCGCGGCCCTGCGGAAAGACGCGACCAACCGGCGTTTTGTCGCCAGCCTGCGGCACCTAGAAGGCGTCGCAGCGTTACGCAGCGGCGATCAGCCGACGGCCAAGAAGCTCTGGCTCGACTTGATTGGAGAGCAACCGCTGACCTGGCCTGCCCTGGCGGCTCACGCTCGACTCAAGCAGCTCGGCCACACACCGCTGCCCCCAGTGATGCCCCTGCCCCCCACCACCGCCCACACGGCGCTACCGCTGACACTGCCAGCGGCGCCGGCGCTGCTCCATTCGGTGGGCCTCGACGCCGCTGCCGAGGGGCGCCTAGCGCTGATGGAACAGGAGGCCGCCGCCCGCTATCCTGGCCGGGAGAGCGAGGCGCTCTGTGGCCTCTATGGACTGCTCACCGGCGCCCGGCGCCGCTACAAGGTGGGCAGCCGCGCCGTCAGCCTCGAGCAGCTCATGCGTCCGCCCTCGACCGCCGAGCGGTGGACCTGGACCTGCGTCTACCCCTACCCTTTCCCCGACTTGGTGCGCCGGGAGGAGCAACGCTACGGCCTACCCACCGGCTTGGTCCATGCCGTGATGCGCCAGGAGAGCGCCTTCCAGACGACCGCCCGGTCGCCAGTAGGCGCCCGCGGGCTGATGCAACTGATGCCCGCAACGGCGAGCCGGGCCGCTGCCGAAGCGGGCATCGACCCACCAAACGACATCCTGCGGCCGGACATCAACATCAGGCTCGGTGCCTTCTACCTCGCCAAGTTGCTGGACAGTTTCAACGGCAGCGTGCCCCTAGCCGTCGCCGCCTACAACGCAGGCCCCCAGGCGGTACAGAGCTGGGTGACCGACGGCGACGACCGGGATGTCGACGTCTGGGTAGCCCGGATTCCGTATCGAGAGACCCGCCACTACGTGCAGCGGGTGCTCGGCAACCTGAGCCGCTACCAATGGCTGGCCGGCGGCAATGGGGCCGTGATGCCCGCACCGCTGCAGCTGCCGAAAGAGACGGACATCGGCGACCAGGCCTATTGACCGAGCCTGCGGTTGGCGATCGAGTCGGGTTGCGGGCTAAACTCAACCGCCACTAGGCCCTGCGATGAAGGTCGCCCACACCGCCATCATGATGATCTTGGGCATCGCCCTGCCGCTGGTCGTGCAGCTGTGGGACAAACGACGACTGAGTAGCGAGCAGCGCGCCCGGGCTTGGAATTTCGCGAGCTGGGGCGCCGCGCTCTACGCCTTCGGTCCGGCCTCGATGCTCGGATGGATCTTCGTCACCCGGAGAAAATGGTGGCGCATCTTGGTCGCTCCGCTGTGGGTGCTGCCGCTCATTTTATCGTTGTGGCTGGCCGATAGCTTGCTCTCTTGGGGGCTCGAGCAAGAGGCCATCGAGGTGGATATCATCGAGCTGGGGATGGCGGCGTTGGTGGCTGCCATCGCGTGCAGCGCGATCGTCTTGGTGGCCGAGCTCATCGCCCTGATCTGGGGTGCCCTGGGGTCCACCAGCGGCGACTCTGCGTCTGAGTAGCGCAGCCGTCCCCCGCGCCTGGTATATGGGCGGGGTGATCGGCCGCCCGACAACCTGGAGCGCCCTCTATCTCTGGATCGCCGCGGGCTTGTGCGCCTGGTCGCCTGCAGCCCAGGCGGACACCACCACCGCCCTACATTTCGGCCGCGATCGCCCGCTGCCGCCAGGCCCTGATGGCTGGGCCGACGCCGGGCTAGGTGGGGTGCGAGGCATCACCCTGGGCCCCATCGAAAGCGCCCTGCACCCAAAGGCTGGCTATGGCACCGCCGCCGGCCGCGCGGCGCTGGTCGAGACGCGCCAGCTAGGCGCCACTTGGGTTGCCCTGACGCCTTTCGGGCGGGTGTGGGATCTCCACGGCGGCGGCGTCGATCTCACCTTCGAGGCAGAGGTCAAGCAGAACCGACGAGACGTCCTCAGCGCCATGCAGGTCGCGCACGCGCTGGGGTTGAAGGTGATGCTCGTGCCCCATCTGTAGGACGAAACAGGAGGCTGGCGGGCGCTCATCAATCCTGGCTCCGATGAAGGATGGGCGCGCTGGGCAGCGTCCTACGGCCGCTTCATCCTGTACTGGGCTGAAGTGGCCGAGCTGGGTGAGGCTGAGCTGTTCAGCGTCGGCGTCGAGCTGCGCAGCTGGGTCACCACGGCGCGGGCCCCTAGCTTCAGCGTCCTCATCGACGACGTACGGGGGCGGTACTCGGGCCTCATCACCTATTCGGCCAACTGGGATGACGTGGACCAAACCGTCATCCTCGGCGAGCTGGACGTCATCGGGATCAACGCCTTCTACCCACTGACCAAGAAAGAGGGAGCGAGCTACTACGACCTAGCGCTCGGCGGCCACCGCATCGCCGCCGATCTGGAGCTGCTCGCCAACCAGTGGCAGAAGCCGGTGCTCCTCACCGAGATGGGCTACACCACCCGCGTCGACCCAGCCCTACGTCCCTGGGAGTGGCCGGACGGCATGCCCGAGGTGACGGTGGACCAGCACGCCCCGGCCATTGCCTACCGAGCGCTGCTCGCGCCGTTGCTCGATGCCAGCTTCTCGGCAGGCTTTTTTGCCTGGCGTACCTATGCCGATCCAGAGGACGTGTCCCAAGAAGCCGAGTGGGGGTTCTCGCCTCGCGGCAAGCTGGCCGAGCTGGTGCTCCGAGACGCCTTCACCGCACGTTGGGCCGTCGACCCAGGCGGCCAGTGGCTGACCGCTCCGGCAGCCCACCGGGCACGCACGCCAGGCGTGCACGCTTGGGAGCCGAGCGATCCGTGGCTCACGGCTGGACGTGAATGATCGTGCCCTTGCCGGTCCCTTCAGTGACACTGACGCCGTGCCAGCCTTCCGGTAGCCGAGGCTCGGTCCACCGGAAGATACGGTAGGCATCGATGGGCGACAGGTTGATGCAACCGTGGCTGCGAGGGCGACCGTACTCGGTGTGCCAATAGGCCGCGTGGAGGGCATAGCCCGCCTTGAAATATTGCACCCAGGGCACGTCGTTGAGCTCGAACTCACTGCCCAGGACCTGGGAGTCCATCGTGTTGGTGATGTGTTTGTCTCGCACCCGGAAGGTCCCTCTGGGGGTCGAGTGGGTGCGCCGCGGATCGCCGAGCCCGTCCTTACCGGTCGACACCATGGTGGTGTAGATGGGCGTTTTGCCCTCGAAGAGCGTGAGGATCTGGCGGTGAATCGACACGTCGATCCACTTGGTATCGTCCTTGGCGTGCCGCGGTAGCTTGCTGAGCTTGGCTGAAATGGCCAGATCTCGAGTGCGCATCCAGCTGCCGTCCTCAGTCTCGACGTACCGTCGGCTGCCATCCCGACGCACCTCGCCGGTCAGCTGGATGGCCGCGCCATAGGCGTAGCGCTTCCTGAGCTTCTTGAACCGGCCGCCGCGCTTCTCGTGATCGTAGGCCCGGTCACGTTTCACGAAGCCGACCGGCAGCTCCCAGCCCTCGACGAGCTCGACGCCGTGGAAGGGCGATCCCCGTCCGGGCTTGAGCTTCGAGGTGGGAATCAGGCGCAGATCGGTGGTCAGCGCGAAGTGCCGCCCCTCGCCTTCGAAAGCATCGATGAGCGCCACGCCAGCATGACGCTTGATGCGGTTGGTGATCACCGCATAGTCGGGCACCTTGAAGTTGGACACGTTGGGGAGCTTGCGCTTGCCGTCGAAGAACCAGGGAATGGCGTCACTGCCATCGCCACCAAACTTCTCGCCCTCGGTGAGCTCCGGCGGGTCCTCAGGCGCCGGCCCGAGCCCATTGCCAATCTCGTCGATAGGCACGTCGTTGGAGCCAACCTCGATGGCGTTCCACTTCTGCTTGAGCCGTTTGAAACTACGGAGATGGCGCTTCAGGCTCATCTCATACTTGAACTGTTCTTTCTCACTGGGCAGCCGGTAGTAACGAGGCGCGATGGCCCTCACGAAGGCGTAGTCGTACGGCAGGGGATGATCTCGATTCGCCTGCTTCAGCCCGGCGCGGATCAGTGGGTGGTTCAGATCGATCGTGGCGCCATCATCGAGGCACACGTAGCCACGGGGCAGAATGTTGTAGAAGCCGCCCTGACAAGAGTCGAAGGCGGCTGGCTTGGTTCCCCTGCGAACGGTGACGCCCAGCCGCAAGTAGCCGACCTTGTCGCTTCGATGGTCAGGCCGCTCGTAGATGTGCACGGCCATCTGGATCACGCCGAGCACCGGACCGCCAGGCTTGGCCTGCATTTCCGGATCGGTAGGTCTGGCCTGGGGGCCGCCACCTTCGAGGGGTGCCACCTTGACGTTTCCGAAGATCCCCAACCCTTCGCTATCGACCTGAGGGTCGCCACAGCCGACGGCCAGCGAAATCAACAGCGCCGCCGAGGCACACATCGTCGTCCTGCGCATGGTAACCTGGGGTCGCAGAAACCGCCGATTTGGCCAACTTTCAGGTCACCCTGGCGGCGACTTCAGACTCGCTCAAATCGGTCAGGGCCACCCCAGTGCATCCGCTGCTTGCGCAGCCGGGTCGGGGCCAGTACCCTGCCTGCCTTCGACGCCCCCAACCGGGACGTCCGCGCCAGTAGCTCAGCTGGATAGAGCGTTGGCCTCCGAAGCCAAAGGCCGCAGGTTCGAATCTTGCCTGGCGCGCCCCTCGAGGCGTTCAGAACCATAGCGAAACTATGGTTCTGAACGCCCCTCGGGCGAGCGCTGGCCCAGTCATGGGCAGCTCCCCATGACCCAAATAGCACGGTCGTCAGGCGGCTATTTTTCGGACCTGCGCGTGTCGAGAAGAGGATGACGCGCGCCCTGTTTTCGGTAAGATCAGCCTCCCATGGGCGTCGACGACAGGAGCAGGGGGGACCTGCGCGCCGAGCTGAAGGCACTTCGCACCCGCAACCAAGAGCTGCAGCTGCAGGTCGAAGAGCTGGAAGAGACGCGCGCCAAGCTGGCGATGAGTGAAGAGCGGCTCACCCGGCTGTTCGCGGCTGCACCCTTCGCATTGTTCCTCGAAACGGTCGCTGGGATGATCGTCGACTGCAACCCTCGGGCCGTGGAGATGCTGGGGTACAAGCGCGACGAGCTGATTGGGATGCACATCAGCAAGCTGATGCCGACCGACGTCGCCAACACGCTGCCTGAGCTCGTCGACGAGCAGCTGATGATGGGGGGCACCTTCGTCAAGGCGACCAACGTCCGAAAGAACGGCGAACAGTTCCCAGTCGAGGTGAGCACTCGGCTGGTCAACCTCGTAGAGGGCAAACACGTCTTCGTCGTGGTGCGTGACTTGAGCGCCAGCGACGACCGATAGCGGGCTTGGTCTTTTTTGGACAGCCCGACGGCTGCCACGGGTTTCCAACACCGCTTTGCGCTACCATGAAGGGTTGTGGAAACCAGATGGTGAAGGGCAGCGCGAGACTTCGAGGGACGGGGCAACACAGCCACAGGCATCGGACCCCTGCTGCCGGCATCGTCTGCGCAATCGTCGGGCTAGCGATGGCTCTTCAAGGCTGTAGCGCCGACGACCTTGGGGACGACGACGACGACGACGATCTGCCCTTCGAGAACGCGCTACTCGAGATCTACGCCCTCGACATATGGACCCAACCCCTGCTCGTCGAGGAGACCGCGCTGACGGTGTGGCGGGATGGAGAGCTCGCGGCCTACGAGGGCTTCCCGGTGGCCCAAATCTCGCTGGACCAGGCCGCAACATACGACGTGACCTTAGACGCCTGGAACCATCAGCCGCTGACCGCAGAGGTCGCCTTCGATGGCAGCGGCTACGCCACGGGCCTGACCGCCGGGCTGACCTCTGGCGCTGGACAGGGCCTGACGGTGCAGCATGATGGGAGCGGCGACACCATGACCCATCGGGTCTACCTGGGTCTGCGGCACAAGTGGTTCTCGACCCAGGGGCGACCCGCGCGGCGGGGCAACGCCATCGAGCTCTACACTGCTGGCGAGGCCGCTTACCAGTCGGTGCACGACCAGTTGGGCACGGCCAGCAAGTCGGTGCTGGCCTCCACCTGGTGGTGGGACAGCACATTCGAGCTGATCCGCAACCTGTCGGATCACCACACGCTCACGCCCGCCGAGCGTTGGCCCAACACCATCTTGGGGACGATGGAGCAATGCCCGGCGGAGAAACGGGTCATCGTCGGCCAGTTCTGGGGGCAGGACAGCATCCTGTCGTGGATGACCACTGACGCCGAGCTAGAGGCTTATGCCGAGACCCCAGAGGACGGCTTCCAAATCATGGGGCAAGGCAACCCCACCGAGGGCCAGTTCTTCTTCGAGCCATCTCCGGTGCTCTTCGGCGATCGAGTGCGGGCGACCTTCGGGTCGGCAGGCGACTTCGCCGACGAGGCGCCCATTCCGTCCAATGTCCCGGGCCACGACGTCGATCTGACCCAGTGGCCGGTGGAGCTCGAGGTACAGCACGCCTCGTACCACCAGAAGTTCTTCGTCATCGATGGGCAGGTAGCCTTCGTCGGCGGCTCGAACCTGAGAAAGGTCGATTGGGATACCCCAACCCACGACGTCTACGAGCACCGGCGCATGCTCTTCGATGCCACGACCGAAGAGCGCGCCGCGGTGATGAACAAAGAAGTGCTTCCCGACATGGGCCCGCGCAAGGACTACATGCTGCGCCTCGAAGGACCGGCGGTGCAGGACGTGGCCGACGTGTTCCAAGACCGCTGGGACCTGCTCCTGGACCAAGGCGTCGATTATGCGGTCCACAACACGCCTTTCGAGGTGTGGCGCGACATTGCTCCGGTGGCCGCTGGCTCGCAGATTCAGATCACCACCACCATGCCCCAGCCCTCGTGGGAGCATGGCATCGCCGAGAGCTGGTTCAACGCCGTCGACCAAGCCGAACAATTCATCTTCATCGAGAACCAGTACTTTCGGATCCCCATGCTCCACGAGCGAATCTACGCCCGGATGCACGAGGTCCCTTCGTTGAAGCTGGTCGTGATCACCAAGCCGATCGCCGAGTGGACCGACCCAGGTTGCGCACCGACCTACAAGGCCAACCAGCTGTTTGAAAACGCCTTCCCCTCGTCCCGCTACCTGCCGCTGCAGCTGATGGTCTTCGACACCGTGCAAACTTGGGGCATCGACGAGACCGAATCCCGTTACGGCAACATGGACACTCACTCCAAGCTGCTGATTGTGGACGACCTGTTCCTGAGCGTGGGATCAGCCAACGCCAACAACCGGGGCATCGTCTACGAGGGGGAGATGAACGTGGCCGTCTTCGATCCGGACTGGGTACGGACCCAGCGCCGCCGCATCCTCACCGAGATCCTGCCGACGACCGTGACGGTGTCCGACGATCCGAGCACTTGGATGCAACAACTCGTCTCGGCGGCAGCCCACAACGACAGCGTCCACCAGGCATGGGAGGACGAGGGCTGGGACATCAATTTGAACGAAGACCCCTTGCCGGCGGCCTATGCCCCCCAGGGCTTCGTCTATGCCCTTGCTTTCGGCAACGTCGGCGACTGTGTCTTCGAGTCGGTCGGGCCCGACATGGTCGGCATCGACCCCGATCTCTAGCGGTCGGACGTTTTCTTGAAGCCTTTCACGAAGTCGCCCAGGGCCCGTTTGGCGTCGTCGAAAGCGCCACCGGCTAGGCAGCCCATGGCGCCGGCGCAGGTGCCCGCCTGCTCGACACATTTGACGGTGCGCTTGAAGGTCTCGTCGTCCGACTTCTGTCGCAGCTTCTCCACGTCCTCCACGCAACGTTCCAGCTCTTCGAGCTTCCCCTCCCCTACCCCGCACAACTCCCAGGTTCGGGTGCATACGCTGCGCTCGGGGGTGGATCGCAACAACAGCCAGGCGCCGCCGGCAGCCACCAGGGCGAGGACCAGTACGAAGACCAAGAGCTTCTTCATCCTGGACGGAGCATAGCGGCTCGCCGGGCCGCAAAACAGTGAACCGCTCGCCAGCGCCTGGGCCGCTGATTGGGCAGTTGGCTCCGAACCCTGACCGGGCGAGGATAGCCGACCATGGTCCGTCCCCCCCTTATCGTGCTGGTCGACTGCGGCAGCACCAAGGTCCCAGCGCTGGCGACGATGCTGGGCGCCGCCGGTGCAAACTGTGGAACCGTCGCCCTCGACGAGGCGGAGGCTCATGCCTTTCGGAGCTGCGACGGGGTGGTGATCAGCGGCGGTCCCCGACTGTTCACCGCCGAGCCTACCCTGATTGATTGCTTCACTTTCATCGATGACCTGTCGATGCCGACGCTCGGGATTTGCCTCGGCCATCAGGCCATCGCATTGCGCCATGGCGCCGAGGCCCATTTGGGACCGGTGCGCCGCACACCTGAGCCAGTGACCCTCTGGGGCAGTCACCCCTTGCTGCAAGGGCTAGAGCGAGAAACGGTGTTCAGCCAAGACCATTGTGAGGGCGTCTCGCTGCCCACAGACTTTCAGCGGCTCGGGTCATCGGAGCACTACGAGGTCGAAATCATGGCGGGCCGCCGCAAGCCCCTGCACGGCGTGCAATTTCATCCCGAAATATCCGGCGAGGCAGGTCGCAGACTGCTCGACAACTTCGTCGCCATCGTCCGCCAGACATCCTCCTCACGCTGATCTGCCGGTGGGCCGCAGACGGGCAGCACCTGGGACTGGCTGATCGGCCCCCTCCGCTCAGGCCACAGTGGGCCGTGACAGCCGGGACCTCACGCCTTCGATGCGAGCGTTGATCTCACCACCGATGAGGAGGGCAAAGGACATCAGCCACAACCAGATGAGCACCACCACGACGGCGGCGAGTCCGCCGTAGAACTGGGAGTAGGCGGCCAGCTGACGCACGTAGAGCGAGAAAGAGAAGGAGACCGCAACCCACAACAGCAGCGTCACCCCCGCGCCGCGAAAGCCGCTCCGCGGCGCTCCCTTGGGGCGCCTGGTGGCGTAGCGAAAGAAGCTAGCGATCATCAGCCACACCACCACCAGCGGCACGACCATGCCAGTGATCACGGCGGCGGCCGTACCGATCCACACCAAGGACACCGTCGCAGCAGCACCGAGGGACACCACGGTCATCGCCACGATCACAAAGACGAAGGACAACAGGCGCCGGCGCAGCGTGGAGCGGCGGGGGGCGTCGAAAATGCGTTCGAATACCACCATGGCGGTGTTCACTCCGCCACTGGAGAGCCACAAGAACCCCAGGGCTCCGAGCGGGGCAAGGACGGTCTCGCTGCCATCGGACAGCCGCATGAACTCGCTATCGGCCAGGTGCACCACCGGTCCAGGCGCTAGGGTCATGAAAGGGTCGGCCAGCTCGCCGGTACCGCGGGTCAAGAGGTGCACGACCCAGCCGGTGATCGCCACCAGCGGCACCAGGCTGAAGAAAGAGTGGAACGCCATGGCGCTGGCCGCCTGCAAGACGTCGTGGCGACGCATGTCCTCGGTGTAGGCCAGTACGACACGCCACCAGGACTCGAGCTTGCTCGTGAGGTCGCCCAACTTCATCTTGGTTCTCTGGTGATGACTGAGCAGGGCTGGGAGGTCAATCGGCGGGCCTGGCCGGCCATCGGTGTTCCTTTCAATGCCCTGCCCCAGCGGGCAGCGCGGCAGGCGACGCAGCGGGCGCCGATTGCAGCGCCAGCGGCGGAGCACTAGCTTCCGTCAGGTGGCTGCCAGGCTCCAGAGCAGCGAGGTCGCCGGTCCGCTGGGCACCCTGGCGCTATCCCAGGTCAAGCCACACAGCTCCACGGCCTCACTGCGGGCGATCAAGTGGCATAACGATCTGCGCCGCCTGGGGATGGAACTGCCCTTCTGCATCGTCCATGACTTCGGAATGCTGCTGACCGCTGGCCGGCAGCAGCTCGAGCTGGGACCACGCTGCAACTGGGACACCCAAGACCCGGCCTTGGCCGAGGACTGTCGGCGCTATCACGACGTGGTGGCCGAAGCCCACCAGAGCGAGGCCGCCCGACGAGCTCCGCAGCTCCAGATGAGCGACGACCTGGTCACGGTGGTGCTGGCGCGAGTGCTGGGCGACGTGGCGCAAGGACTGGGGCGCGGCCCAGCCTATCAGCCCCGCCTGCCGCTGGACGGATCGCTCTTCGAGCGCCTCTTGCCCCAGCGGCTCATCCAACTCTACCGCTCGGTCGACCGCACCTTCGAGCAGGCCGCCATCCGAGAAGTGGCCCGAGCGCGGCTACTGGTCCTGACCTTGACCGACTCGCTCGATCTGGACACGCTGCGACTCTTTGGCATGGTCGGTCTGTCCGAGGGCGGCGCACTGGCGCAAGTGGAGCTCCTCAACAGCCTCGAGGCCCCGGAGGCCAACGACGTGGTCAACTTCTCCCTCGAGATCCTGCCCAGTGTGCTGGAGACCAAGGCCAAGCCCGCGGCCAGCACCATCGCCGCCTTCGGCTACTCGGGCTTGGGCCGGCGAGGCTCGATCGACAACATGGTGCTCACTGAGCTTGCCTGGGACGATCTGGAGCTGACCCGCCGCATCCTCGACAACGAGGTGCTCTACTATGCGCGAGAGCAACAGCACGAAGACGAGGGACGGGATCACTTGCTGCTCATCGATGCCTCCGCCTCGATGCGAGGCGACCGGGCCACTTTCGCGCGCGCCATGGCCCTCGCTACCGGCAAGAAGCTGCTGCTCGAAGGCGCACACGTCGTCTATCGCTTCTTCGATTCCCGGCTCTACGAGGCTCACGCCGCCCAGGGTCAAGATCTGCCCACCGCCTATCTGCTGTCATTCAAAGGCGAGCACGGGCGCAACCCGGCGCGAGTGTTCAGCGAGCTCATCACGCTGCTCGACCTCAACCGTCACGCCGAGGCGCCGGTGATCCACTTGTTCACCCACGCGGCGCTCTACATCCCCCGAGAGATCGTCCAGCAACTGCGGTCCATCGCCCAAATCGCCGCGGTGTTCATGCTGCCCTCAGGAGGCCAGCTGAACCTGGACTACCTCGATCTGCTCAACGCCCACTGGGTCGTGGACCACAACGTCATCAGCCGCGGCACCGAACGAGCGGACGCAGCCCGCACCATCTTGGATGACGTGAGCCCCTCCCTTGGCGACCGGCAGGGGGCAGACCTCGCGCCAAGCCCCCAAGCAACTAAGTCGTCAACCAGCTGGATCAAATCGTGAGCACCGCACCCAATGCGCCCCTGAAGGTGCTCCACCAACAAGGTCGGCAAGCATCGAGCGCCGGCAATCTGCCGCAAGCCCTGGCGCTATTGCAACAGGCCGCGCTCAAGACCAGCGCCCGTGAGAGCGACTACCTCCCGGTGCTGAAGGATCTGCGAGGGGTGATGGTCCGAATGGGCCAGCACCGGAGCGCCCTCACCCTCGATTGGTATCAGGCAGACCCGCAGGCCGAGGCAGCGCTGCTGGACGATGTACCGGCCGTGGATCGTGCACGCACCCTACAAGCCTGGGCGGAGCGCGATGGGGCCGGACGCCGGGCGGCGGACCACTACGCCCAGGCGGCCAGCGTCTACGAGCAGGCCGAGCTGGTCGCCCAGGCTGCCATCTGCCACGAACGCTGCCAGGACTTCACGACCGCGCGGCGTTTGTGGTCCAGGTTGGCTGAGACGCTGAGCAGAAGCGGAACGGACCATTACGCCGCCGGCCTGGCCCGCTTCAATCTGTCCCGCACCTGTCGCGAGCTCGGGGACCCATCGGCGGCCCACACTGCCGTGGTGTCGGCGGTGCACATGCTCGAAGAGGCGGCCGATCGCTACGAGCGCATTGGCCAGCGCGAGCGGGCCTTCGACTGCTATCAGGTGCTGATCGCCATCGGCAAGCAGAGCGGCCAGTTCGAGCACGAGCTGGAGGGCTACGTCAACGTGGTGCGCATCTTGCGGGAAGACAACCTGCGCTACTACGCACTGCAGAGCTACGAGGACGCGCTCGAGAGCGCCAAGACGAGACGAGAATTCTCCGCCGGCGCAACGCTCGCTCAAGAGATGGCCGCCTATGCCACCGCCGAATCGCTCACGTCGGTGGCCAACCACGCGGCGACGTTACAGGCCGCCATGTGGCAGCAGGTCGCACAGGCGGCGATCCAGCGAGGCGGGGCGGCCGAGATGGCCGAAAACGCCATGCTCGCGGCCATCGTGGCCTTCGCCCGACTAGGACAGTTTCAGAACGTGGGCGGGCTCTACACCTCGCTGTCGAGCCTGGATCTGGAGCAGGCACGCAAGGACCACTACGCTCGGGCGGCCCGCCGCTACCAACAAGAGCA
>Ga0164313_10002514_pt1 | contig 16381 bp, 19 predicted proteins | sample GuaBasSedimGuay4_FD_113735 | JGI IMG/M metagenome (GOLD analysis project Ga0164313, IMG submission 113735) | Subseafloor sediment microbial communities from Guaymas Basin, Gulf of California, Mexico - Guay4, Core 4569-4, 0-3 cm | ecosystem: Environmental > Aquatic > Marine > Hydrothermal vents...
AATTAAATGTTCTACTCCTCCGAAGATAAAAGCGGTTTTTGACACTCCCAGCCCTTTAAGTGTTTCAGCAGTTTTTCCTTCATCGTATTTATTCAACATAATAATTCCGCGAATCCATCCAAATGTTCTGTAAGTCATCACTAGCATGCTGATAATGAGTCCAATAAGTAATAAGGTCATAATTTTATTTTTGTATTAATCCAAAGCACATTTCTATTTTCCCACAAATCTCCTTGATTTGATTCTAATAAATATCCAGGTTGAATTTGAAATTTTCCTACATCGATGGATATTCCAATATTCAATCGATTCCTTGTAAATTCATCTACATCACTTAAGAATATTTCATCTTGGATAAACGGATTAAAGTTTTTCCATAAATGAGTTTGGTATCCCGGACGTATTCTTAATCTAAATTTATTTTCATAATCATGATATTTTACAATATACTCTAACCGAGTTCTTATTTTAAATCCAGAAAGAGAATATACGACATCTCCGTGAAAAACTGTAATTCTAGTTACAACATCATTTTTATTTTCAAAAATATCTCTATAAAAAAGTCCCGTCTTGAAATTTTTATTGATAGAGTAAAAAGCTCCTATGTCATAATGAAAATATCTAATATTTTGAGCATTGAAGTTATAACGATTTTCTCCCTCAACTTCAATTTCCCATTTATCATTCAATTTCCCTTGGACTTTTAACGTTCCCCAGAGTTCATAATCTTGAGCATTAACGTTAAACGTTATTAGCAATAAAACTAGAAATAATAAACGTTTAAAAATCACCGTATGTTTTAATTTCTATTCCTTTTTTATTAGCAGCTTTCATTTTACCACTAGTTGAATTCAAATCGTCTGTAATTAGATACTTACAAGTTGCATCTGACATTGAACATTCAAACAAGTTTGGATATTTTTCAAGAAATTCTTTCTTCGTCTTAAATCCAAATCCTTTAGGTGATCCGGTCATTACTACGCCAAATGCATCATCCTTTGGAGCTTCGGGCCTATCTACAGTGACACCAAGCGCTTCTAGTTGAATTATGGTTTTTACTATATGATGTTCTACAACTGGGGTATGAACTTTATCTACAAGAGCATGTTCTAAACTGGCATAACTAAAATCTAAACCTGCATGTTCTCTTGCAAGTTGTTGTGATATTTTTCTTCCTACGTTTTCCATTCCTAAACATTGGATTACTTTTTCATAAGGAATTGATTTAACATTTTTAAATGCTTGAACAAAAATTTCGTTTAAACGAGATCCAGGTTCTAATCCATATTTTCCTAAAACATCTCCACCATTCTCTAATGTAAAACCCCATACTTCACAAATATTTTTAAAATCTTTTGCGAATGGTTTCAACCTTTCACTTCCAATTCCTTTAAGATCAAGTACTCCAGATCCATGTGCAAGAATTTTAGCAATCCTTCCTGGACATTTTTCATTTAAACATTTAAGATGAATCCCATCAAAATCTAATATTGTTTCACATTCTGGACATTTTCCAGGAAGTTCAAAATATTTAGAACTTTCAGAAATCACCTTCACTATTTCAGGAATAATATCACCGGCTTTTTCAACTGCAACAATTGCACCAGCACTAATTCCATTATCTCTAATAAAACCAGCATTATAGCCTGAAGCTCTTTTAACTGTAGTTCCAGCAAGTTGAACAGGATCTAATAAAACTACAGGAGTAAACTGACCTCTTTTTCCAATGTTCCATTCAATTCCATTTACTCCTGTAACTGCCCCTTCTGGCACAAATTTAATTGCGATTGCCCATTCTGGATCATGATCATTTTGACCAAGTTCTTCTCTTACAGTTTCTGGATATGATATAACAACTCCGTCTAATTGGTAATTCATCTTTTTTCTCATTTTCTCGAAATCCTCAATCATTTCTTCGTATGCGGTCGGGTCAAATAAGATATTATATTGATGTTTTGCGAATTGGGGATAATCTTCAAATATTGTTTGATGAAGATGTATTCCGTCTTGGATATAATGAAGTGGAATAAGAGTAAGATCTCCAACTTTTTCTTCACTATAATCATCTTTTCCAAGAACACCTGCTACGAAATTACGAGCATTTGCAAATTCCTGGGAATATTTCTTTTCAAAAATCCTTGTGTCTATTACAACTTCACATCGAATTTCAACAATTCCATTCAAATGAATTTTTTCTGGAACGTATGGTGTAAGTCTTTTTGTTAAATTTTTTCCAGCTAATCCATCTCCCCTTGTTAAGATATTTTCAAGGACACCATCTCTATAGATAATATTAATAGCAGAACCATCAAATTTTGGAGAAGCATATAGAGCTACTAATTTGCCAACTAACGCACCTCTTTTTGAAAACCAAGTCCAGAATTCATCCTTCATATAATTTCCCTCTTCTGTTTGCAACTTAGCAAGAGAAAGCATTTTAGTAGGATGGGGAAAATCAAAATCCTTACGCTTTGCACCAACTTGCTCATGAACTTTAGAACCTAAATTTATTAAGTGTTGTTCGAGAGCGTCAAACTCTAAATCTGACATAATTGAATTACCTTCGTAGTATTCAATTTTTGCTCTTAAATATTCAGCTTCTAATTTTTGAATGTCACTTTTTGTTAAATCCATTATGTACGTTTAATTATTAGTTATACAAATATAAACAAAAAAGGTGGGAGAAAAAAATTATGGGAAAATTAATTCCAATTTATATTCTTTACTAAGATCGCATAGTTGATTTTCTAGAATTTCAAATTCTATTATTGGATTGCCGTAGTCAATTAAAAGTTCTATTTGAATCTCAATTTTACCGATGATAATATCAGTTATGTAATAAGTATGTTCTTTAGTTTTTGTTTCGAAAATAATATTCTTGTTAATGATTTCTTCAGGTTCACTATCAGACATAGTAGAATATCTGATTTTTATTTTAGATTTGAATCTGTTGTCTGAATAAAATTTAAAAGATATAGGGAAATCAACAAAAAACGTATGGTTGTTTAGAACTACTACGTCAAATTTTGCGTATTTTTTATTTCCTTTAGATTTATATTTTGGGTTGGTAATCTTAAACTTGCACTTATCTTTTTTATTGTCATCTCTTAGTGATTTTAGGAGTAAATATAAGATTATGTTAATAAAGGTTATTCCTATAAAGAGAAGAGCATTTAGTAGCATTTAAGATTGTTATGTTTGTTCAAGGATCCTAATCCTTTCTCGTAGATCTTCTATTTCATTTTTTAGATCTTGACTATTGTTGGAGGAATCCAGGAAAACTATATTATCAGCCATAATAGTTCCGCTAACTTCTAATTTATATATTTCTGGGATAGTACCAATTCCGACCTTTCCAGCTTGGTCAATAATAAATTTAAAATCTGTATAACTTCCTGAAGAAATACCCATAATTGGGCGGTTGCTAATAGCCTCGTTTTCAATGTTTCTAGCATCAAAGATTATAAGCGGGGTATTGGATGAGACATCTGAGATGGTTTTCCCTAGAAAGTACAAACCAGCATCGTTTTCATCAGCGCCAATTCCTATTATTTGCGGTAAAAACCCTGAATCTGTGGCATTGCCCAATGAAAATCCTGATACACCATCTCCTATGTGAAGAGCAGTCATTCTCGTGTTCACAGGGACCCCAATATCAACTTTATAGCTATGTAAAGGTAATCTACCTACTCCAACTTGTCCGCCCTTAAAGTGTATCTCTGTGCCTTCAAATGGATTGCCAATAGATACATCTAGTGTTAAATCTCCTGAAGAATCTCTGGTAAGAATAAGGTTTTCTGAACCCTTAACAGAAGTCCAACCCACATCCTCATTAAACGTCAAAAATTTTGTATCAGATAGACTATTTGAAAAAGCGGGCACAAGTTCATGAATGGAAAAATCATTTTCTCCAACGATTTGATTCAATAAAATATTTTTATCTCGTGCCATTTAATCTTTTTTCTTGGGAGGTCTTCCTCTTTTCTTTTTAGGAGGTCCGACTGAAGGGTCTATATTTATGTCATCAGGAATTTTCAAATACTGATCCCAGGCAGTTTTTATTTCAGTTATTGCTTTACAATTTTCATATTTTTCTTCTTTCTCAAATACTTCAATCATTCTTTTAGTGAACTCTTCAACATGTGAATTTTCAACAATTACGATTGTTTTGCTGTCTGCAAAACACACGAATGGTTTGTTGGGTTCTATCGGTTCTTTAAAGAAATTTTCTTTAAGATACTCGTAAATGTTGTGAGCGAAAGTAGCAAATGCTTGAGTGTAAAAATTCTCAGCTTGTTCAAACGGGTTAAATGCAAATAAAACCCGGTGATCATGAGTATGACCCATAGTTGTCAAGAAAATCATATTCATTCTCTCAGTTTCTGATATGTTAGCTTCTCTTTCTTTAGACATATTTGCTATTAAAGTATTAGTAAAATGAGCTAAATCGTCCATCCACTCTTTGTAAGATTTTTGTAAAATTTCATCAGTAGAATCCCAATCCCTGCTTAATTCTGAATCATGAATAAAAATTAAATGTGAGAAAATATCTTTTTCTACTACTTCAGCCCCTATTTTGTTAAATTCATTTTCGGGTGGTTCAACTAGTTCTCCCCATAAACACCAAGTATTAGGAACTTCTTTTAACCTGTATGTTTCTAATGCAGAATAATTATCAAATGATTTAACTAGTTCCCTATGAGAAAATACGTCTCCAATTGAAACCATTTCTTCTACTATGCCGTTACTGTAAATTATGAGGCTCAAAATATAGATATATAAATTATAGTTATTATATAATAACCAAAATTAAAAGTTTTATGAAATATAAAAATGATTATTATTTTATATATTTAACAAAAAACATTGTTAATAATAAATGTTATATAGGCCAACATACTACAAATAATTTAAATGACGGGTATACCGGGAGTGGAAAGTTGATTGAGTATTCGATAAATAAGTATGGACTCGATAATCACATAACAGGAATTATAGAATTTTGCACAGGAGATAATATTTCAGAAAAAGAAATATTTTGGATTACTAAGAAAAATACTATTAATCCGAATGGATATAATTTAACAAAAGGAGGGGAGGGAGGAGATACCTACGCTTTACTTTCTGAAGAAGACAAGAAAAAATTTAGAGAAAAATCTTCTAAAAATAATAAAGGAAGAAAACGTTCTGAAGAAACAAAAAGAAAAATGAGTGAAGCTAGAAAAGGCCACTCATGGAATGCAGGAATTCCAAAATGTGAAGAAACTAAACAAAAAATGACCGAAGCTTGGAAAATTCGTAGATTAACACCAGTATCTGAAGAAACTAAAGGAAGAATTTCTCAATCTCAAATGGGACATACTAGACATACTGAAGAGGGAAAGAAACGAATAAGTATTGCTAATTCTCAAAGAGAATGGAAACAAGAATCTAAAGATAAAATTAGTAAGGCAAATAAAGGAAATAAATGGACAGAAGAAATGAAGGCTAATTTACGTAAGAAGTATAAATGTATTCACTGTGGTAGAAAAATGAATAAATCTAATTTAACTAGATATCATAATGATAATTGTAAAACTATTACTTAATTACCCATATCTCTTGCGCTATAAGTATATCCACCTCTTTCCACATCCCAAACTCCATCACAAAAATACCCATCAATCATTTTTGTTTTATTAGGATGTAACATAATTGAATGGTCCCAAGAATCAAGTTTATGATTACACTTTGAGCATTCATTGCTTAATTTAGTTTTCTTATTGCAATATGGGCATCTACCTTTCATTTTTGGAAACGCTTCAAAGCATTATTTGTTATGAATACCCATTCTACTTCTCCCATGAAATCTTTCAAATCTCTATCACCACAGTAACTCATATTAGATTTTAGATAATCCTTAAAGTTTTCAACCCAGGAAGATAAATTATATTCTACTTTTTGATATTTTGTTATTCCTTCAGCGGTGACTAGTTTAGCTTTTCCCCATTTTCGTTGAACTGCTTTAGTACTCATACCTCTATATTTTTTCTTTATAGGTAGACCCCATTTCCAAAGTTTTTTAGCTACATGGAAATTTAATTTTATACCCCAAAGATGATTAGAACCTGAACTTTGCATTGTTTTATTGAAAAGAGATCCAATCATTACATAATCAGCTCCAAGTGCAAGTGCTTTTATAATGTCATCATAACCTTGCATACCTCCATCAGCTACAATTTTGCAATCTAATTCGCCTTCTTTTTTAATTGCATAACATTCACTTATCAATGAACCGATTGGATAATTAATAGCAACATTAGCTGCAGTTGTACATCCAGCCCCAGTTCCAATAGAACATCTTACATAGTCAGCTCCTGCCAACGCTAAATTTTTGTAAGTTAAGGGATGCGCTACGTTTCCAGCCATTATTTGAATCTTGGGTTTAAGTTCTTTCATTTCTTTAATGACATCTACAAGTCTTTTCATATGACCATTAGCGATATCTATTAAGACATACTTAAAATCCCAAAATGGGTATTTTACAGAATCTATAGAATCAAAATTACCTGATTTAAGAATTTCGAGATCCATTTCAATTTCTGCTAATCCAAACGATTGAAATGAAAAATCATCTGTTATATAATATTCACCTCTTGGCATGCATGGAACGATGCCATTTTTAGCATAAGTTCTAACATTTTTTTCACATATAACGGTGTCCATAGGAGCAGTTATTAGAGGTAAATGACCCTCATAAAATGTATTACATTCACTTCTACTATTTATGTCACTGACAACGGCAGGCACTACTGCAATGTCCTTTAAGTCAAATTTAAGGTCTTTCATAATTTTTATATGAATAAAAGGTAACTAAGATCTAAGTTGCCTTATTTTTTTTATATTGAGTCAATTGGTAATTCACCCTGCTCATTATCTAAATCATCCTCTTTCTTCTCTTCTTCTTTATCTTTGAATGTTATTTCTTCAATAGGAGGTAAAGATTTTTCTTTAGGTTTTTCAGCTTCAGGTTCAACAAATAGCTCGTCATCTGGTTTAGCTGGCTTCTCTATTCCAGGAGCAATAATGTCTTTATCTTTAACATCATCTGCCGTAATTAAAGGATCCGACAGATTCAATGGAACTTCCTCAGCAGGAGCAGTAGGAATTTCTTCTTGCTTCGTCGGAATTGGAAGTGGAGCTCTTGGTCTAACTGAAGGTCTTACAATTTGTTGAACTCTTGGCGGAACTGGTCTTGCTTCTGGTTCCATTTCAGGATCTATAATTTCAGATCCAATTCTAGATGGATCAATTGCAAAAGTATTTTTGTATTTTGGTGATTTAACATGAATTAAGCCATTTGGAAGTTCTTTTAGAACTTTAACCTCAGCATCAACACCATCCTTTGTTGTAAAATTATAAGTTTTACCTGCATCAAAAGTTGTTTCAGGTTCAATAGGTTCTTCTTTAGGTTGTTTATCACTAATTCTCACCACCGGTTTTCCTGTCTTATCTTTTTGTAGAACAATTTCTTTACTTCTATTGGAAACACTTCGCCAGGCATCTTTATCCATATCCCAAAACGCTGCAACTTTATCTGATGAAGGTCTGATTCCTTTTGGTTGATCACCTGAAGGAACATGTTTCATAACAGTAGTTCCCTTAGCAGGTCTTACGTTCCCATCAAGTTTAACAAATTCAAAATTTACAATTTTATTATGAAGTATTTGTCTGAGTTCAGGGACAGTTACAGGTTCTCCAATCAATAATTTTTCAAATATTGCTTCAGGAAAAATAGTGTCTTCGTAAATGAACTCTACCAATTGTGTTTGGTCTAAAGATTCGCAAATACGAGTACCAAATAGTTCTTCAGTAATTATACTTTTTATTAATCGTTCAGTCAATTGAGTGAATTTATTTTATATATTCAAAATAAAAAAGCTCTGTATAAACAGAGCTTAGTTTTAGCATTTCGAATATTCGCACGAATTACAATGTATGCACCCCTCTTCTCGGACTAAATCGCCTCCGCAATTCGGACATTTTTCTTCCTGAGTTTCAGCGTCAATGTACCTACTTAGATAACGTCTAACTACGCTCGAAAAAGATGTAACATTTTCATCAATCTTCTTAATGACATTAATTACATGAGGTACTCCTGCTCCATGTCGCAATAACATAGAAGCTGTTAATGTAAGAGTCTTTTGTTCTACTCTGTCAGCAGCTAATTGTAGATTTTCAATCTCAAACTCTCCATTTATAAACTTATAGTGTCCTTTCTTAACCTTGAGAATTCTTCCTTTGGTATTTTTAGAGCTAGGAGGATTTTCGAATGCGAATACCTCATAAGGTCTATTTGTGCCAGGCCATGTTCCGATAACAACAGCGAAATCTCTTCCTGCAGCTTTGGCGGTATAATAGTCAGCATCAAGTTCCTTTGGGCGTTTAGGTGCATTTGTTTCAATAAAGTCATCTCGTGTTTCCTCTTTTTTATTAGATAATAATACTCCAGTTCTTGACCCTTCTCTATAAATTGTGCATCCTTTACAGCCAGCTTTCCACGCCTCAAAGTATATGTCATTAACTTCTTGTAATGAAATATTCTCTGGTAAGTTATGAGTAACTGATATTGAATGATCAATCCATTTCTGAATAATACCTTGCATTTTAACTTTTTCAAGATAGTCTATATCGTGAGATTCTGATCCTGACCAAGGAGATTCTAAAATTAAACTATTTAGATCTTCATTAGATAATTCAGTAAGATAAGTTTGAGCTTCAAAAAATAAGAGTTTATGTTTTATCGCATACCAATTTATAAACTCATGGTGGAATACATTATACTCTTCCCAACTGTCTCCATTCTCATCAACAAAATCAATTTTTACATCAGGATCATTAGGGTTAATTTTTCTTCTTCGTAAAGAACTTACTTTAAAAACTGGCTCTATTCCAGAAGTTGTTTGAGCTTCAATAGCAAGGGATCCAGTTGGCGCTATAGATAATAACGCAATATTTCTTCTACCATATTTTATATACTCATCATATTCTTCAGTACTAAAATGGTTTGCAATTATTCTTGATAAGAATGGGTTGTTTGCTTCTTTGTCATAATTCCAGATAGGGAAAGCTCCTCGTTCTTTTGCTAATTGGACAGTTTCTTTGTAACAAGATACTGCAATAGTTTCAAAAAGTTTGTTGATTGTTTTTGTAGCCTTCTTAGATCCATAAACGATCCCTAATTTTGCTAACATGTCTCCTAACCCCAACACTCCTATTCCAGTACGCCTTCCCTTTAGTAAAACACTAAGAACGTTTTCCCATGTTTCTTTTTCTACTCTTTTTAAACGATCAGGTTCTGGATCAGATTCTATTTTATCAATTATTGCTTGAACCTTTTCTTCTTCTAACGAAACTACATCATCCATGACTCTTTGAGCGAATCTAGATGTTTTTTCAAGTAATTCCCAGTCAATTTTAGCAGTAGTTTTATATGGTTTGGAAACCATATTTGAAAGATTTATAGAACCAAGTCTACACGAGTCAAAAGAGGATAAAGGGACCTCGCCGCATGGATTAGTACCCTTGGTAACGAATCCCTCATCAGCATAACAATCAGCAGGGGATTCAGCTATGATACTATCCCAAAACAAAACTCCAGGTTCTGCATTTTTATGAGCTTGCTTGATTAATGATCCCCAAACTTCTTTAGCTTTTACTTTTTTAATGTAAGTTCCATCTTCTCTTCTAAAAATGCTATTATAACTTAGCTGCTCATGAACTTGCGGTTGTTTATCTTGAGTTGGCCAGGAAAGAAAATAATCTTGGTCACCCTCAACAGCTTTCATGAATTCACTCGTAATTTTTACTGAAACATTAGCTCCAGTAACTTTTGTAAGATCATCTTTCTTCGTTATAAAATGAGGAGAGTCTGGATGATTTATATGTTCAGAAATCATTAAAGCACCTCTCCTACCATCCTGAGCAACTTCTCTTGTAGTATTCGAGTATCTGTCCATAAAAGATACTGATCCTGTTGAAGATTGTGCTGAATTATTAACGGCTGCAGAAATAGGCCTGAGGTTTTCAAGAGTGACACCTACGCCCCCGCGTCTTTTCATAAGCTGGGCCATAGTTTCATCTATATTAAAAATCCCGCCATACGAGTCTGCTCCGTTGTCTATAAAAAAGCAATTTCCTAATGAGGATATTTGATAAGGATTTCCGAGGCCAAATAAAATTGAGCCTCCAAAAATAAAGTTTTTAAAATTTTCTAAATTACTGTGTATTTCTTCTCTAGTAAGGGGATTTGGGTATTCTTGTTCTTTTCTAAATATTTCGTTTGTTATTCTGTTTATTGTGTCTTTTGGGGATTGTTCAATGTAGTTTCCGTTCTCTTTTAGTGCGTATTTATTGATCCATACATTCGAGGCTAGTGTATCTTGATTGAAATAAGATAAAGCAGCCTCAGTAAGTTGATCAACATCAAATGTTTCATTGATCATTAAAAAATTTATTATTTTAGTTTGTTTATATATAAAATCTTAATTATTCTTAATAGCGTTTTTCTTATATGATTCACTAATTTTTTGTTTGGTTTCTTCCGAATGTTTTTTACCTTTATGCGACTCACTCATTTTTTGTTTAGCCTCATCTGAGAAGGGAATATGAGGTTTAGAGATTCCTTTATTTCCTTCACTAATTTTCTTTTTTGTTTCTTCCGAATGTTTTTTACCTTTATGAGATTTACTCATTTTTTCTATTGATTCTTTCGAAAATGGAATAAATTTCTTCCCCTTATTACTTTCACTAATTCTTTTTTTATGTTCTTCAGAAAAAGGTTTACGTTTTTTACCTATTTTCTTTTTACTCATCTTTCTTTTAGTCTCTTCAGATAATTTCCCTCCTTGTTGGTGTCCACCTGTTGGACTGATATTATAACCATTAGGAACTAATGTATTATATTCTTTTATGTATTTTGTTTCTAAGATTAAATTAAAAGATGTGTCACATTCTTCTAAAATTTTTCTTTTAAAATTTTTCTTTCCATATTCATTTATTTTTTTAGTAAACAATTGTCCACTCCCTAAATATGAATCATTCTCATCTCCATCATGAGAACCTACATATTGCTTTCCATTAACTAAATTAGTTGTGATATAAATAAAATTCATTTTTTATTTTATATATCTCTTTTATTTACTTAATTTTACTTAACTATAAGAGTTCGCTAGCCTTCTGGCCTTGATTTTCTTTAATTGGTCAGCTTCTTTATCTGCTGTTTGGGAGGTATGCTTTGCAACCTTTCTCTGGTTATAGTAGTCAGTTAAGATTGCTGGTATTAGTGGTTCGAATGATGCGTCAAAAACAGCCCCACTAACACACTTAATTTGATTATTATGAGGCTCATACAATTTATCTTTAATTATGAAATTTTCAATAGAAATCATGAACTGTCTCATAATCGAAGGATATAGAGAAGCAAAGTCAAATGATGCTACCCAACCATATAAATCTGGAATTGGTTCAAATACAAATGCACCCTCATATTCTTCCCTTGCTTTTCTTTCAAAATTCTTTGGAAATATTTGCTTTCTTTGATATGCATATCTAGTTAAAGTTGCCTCGAGCATAGATATTGGAGAGAAAGCTGACATTGCTTCAACTTTTGTTAGATTTCCGAGACCAAGAAAAGTACTCATTGTTTTTAGTTTCTGGTCCAATAATTCAACCAATACTGAGTCAATTGCATTATAGAAAATGTATTGATCGTAATCATTATTGTACATTTCTTGAAAAGTGCCAGGATATTTAACTTTTCTTACTCCTAGCCCAGCCTCTGAAACAAAATCAAGTGTATTATTTTCTTTTACATCAATTGTTCTATCCCACTTTACATAAATTGCTAAGTAGTCAACAATTAATTTATGCTGAGGTAACATAATTTTCTTTTTCTTACCTCGATCTTTAATTGTATGTTCATACCATTGTCCAGTTGGTGACATCCAAGAAATGTCCATTCCTAATCTTCTTGTGCAACGATTATAAATGTATAACCAATCATATCCCCAAAAGTTCCAGCCAGTAATTAAGGGTGCATGCCTAGCATAATTGTAAAGAAAATCATACATCATATCAGCTTCATTTGCATATTGTTTGTATATGAATTTATACTCTTTATCAAATTTCTTTACATGTTCATTGATATTCTTTTCAATAGCATCGCATTCTTCACCAGATAAAGGTTTTAATCCAAAAACAATACATTCAGGATGGCTTACCCAAGAAATGGAATTAATTCTATTCTTAGCATCATCTGCATGTGGAAATCCATCATCTGTTACATCGACCTCAATATCACAAGAATATAATTTTGGCATATTTTGCTCAAAAAGTTTCTTTGTTAAGTCTTCACCAGCATCCATAAAGAATTCGTGAAGTCTATGTTTATTTAAGAATTGAGCTGGGACTTTAGCAACAGCTTTTCCATCCCAAGATGTTAAACCTGGAATTGCTCTACTTTGTTGTTTTGCGACAACATAATTATATTGGTGATTAGATGGAACATTTAATTGCTGGTATGCAACTTGACCTTCTTCATTTATATAAGAGATAATCATCTTATTGGGTCGTTGTTCTATGTTAACTATCATATTATTAGCTTTAGATTTATATCACCCAAGAAAAAAAGGTTTATCAAATAAATGTTAAACCTTTTTAAGAAATGTATAAGTGGAAAATTAAAGTGGTAATTCAAGTTGGCATGCTAAAGATTTAGCCCAATTAGTTAAAACTTCAATAGAATAAAAGATCGGGATACCAGATGCTTTTGCTAATGCTTCTTCTTTATCAGCACCTGGACTATGAATAACGTTTCCAGACCTATCATAATTTTGTAATCTTAATACTGCATCGCATTGTTTAAGCCACACAAAATCTAAATCAAGCCATTCTTTTTCTTCTCTTGGATTATAAATCTCTTGAAAATGAGCTAATAAAGGAGTGTAAGGAAATAATCCTAAATCCATTAATTTGTCTGCAGTTTCTAATTGAAGCTTTATGTTTGATGGCATCCAGCCATTAGTATACGGTGATGCGATATATACTTTTAATTCTTCTTTCATGAGTTTAATTTTCCACCTGTTTTTTCTCCATCTAATATTCCCAAATCTATAAGGGTATTTGTTGCCAAATATTTATTTACCATATTAGAATCTAGTGGATCACTTGGCGTCATAGTAATATCTATCATATGCTGAAGAGTATTTAAGAAAATAGTATTACCTTGATTTTGCTTCTCTAACTCAGCAATTTTTTTCATGTTTATTTTTGAAATAGTCATATCTTTTATTATTTTTTATCTGTGCTTCCAAATGCGCCTGCTCCTCTATCATCTTGGAGTCCTTCATAGAATTTTTCTTCTACTTCTTCTTTATCTTCTGTAGCATACTCAACTACTTCAACTTCTGAATTAAATACTGGCATTTCTAAGAATTGGAGAATTTTCATCCCTTCTCTGATTTTAACATCATGTCTGCCAGTATTAATAAGACTTAGGTGAATTTCTCCTGTATATGTATAGTCTACAACTTGGGCACCAAATACTAATCCATGTTTAGTTGCAATTCCAGATTTGTTTGCTGCGATAAGAGCTCTTCCTGGTTCAGTCATTCTTGATTTAATACCTGAAGGTATCATTATTCTTGATTGTCCCTGAAGCCAAACATATCTACCTTCTTCATCGGCAAAGAATTTAAGGTTAGAATTTTTATTTCTCAAATCATCTAAGAATGATTCATTGAATTCAGGTATATAGAAATCTATACCTGCATCGAATTCGTAAGCTCTTGTTGGGGATTTGACTTCCCGTATTTTTAAAAATTTAATCTTCTCCTTTGGCATAATATTGTTTAGATATTATATCATAGCAGTTTAATTAAGTTTTCTTAAATATAAGATTCTATTGAATTTGGAACAAATTTATTTGCTAGAATTGATTCAACTACATCGTTTACATCCTTGTCAACAGGCGTTAATGTAACTCTTGGCAAATCTTTACCATCAGCAAATATAGCTAATTCTTTTTCATCTTTACGGAACTTCTTAATAGTATTTTCATCATTAGTTCCTACTTCTTCCCATCCAAGATCTTCTAGCTTATCAACAACGTCATTAACATCACCTTCTATATAAACTCTGTGCTTTCCTGATGGAGCTTCTTTGTAAATGAAAGGAATTCCAATATCTTTTAATTCATTTTTAGCTTTACTATCTTTTAATTCATCTTGTTCTCTTGGACTTACTTCTTCGTGTAAATCTTCTTTTTTTACTAAAGTAAGAGGGTGATCAGGAACATGTTTAGATGCTTTAACATAATCATCTAATGTTGCAATAGTAAATTCTTCTTCATTAACTTTTCTTTTCTTAGCGTTATCAAGAACTTTATCGGGGTGAGCGACATATTCATCTATATCTTGAGTATTATCTGGTTGATCTTCGTCTAATTCTTCCCAATGTTCTTGTTCAATAGTATTTGTTCGAGAGTCTTTTTTCTTAAATGGTTGAGCTACACCCATCTTTTTAGCCATCATAGCTCCAATTTTATCGTATGGGTTTAAATTATTCTCATCTAATACGTCTGCATTATAAATTTTAACGTAATCTCCAAAGTATTTTTCAAATGTGTGGACTAGATTCTTATAATCTCCAGACATCATTTCTTCTCTTATTCTGGCTGGATCATATCTTTCTGGATCAACTTCTTGTAATTGTTTTGCTAAATTATGAGCTGTTGATAAAATAACATGAGCATTACCACTTTCTCCTCTTAAATCAATTGAACGCTCTGATTCCCCACTAACAAATTCTTCATTAGTCTGCATTCCAATTGAAGTATCTCCCCAATTATCTCCAGAGCCAGTAGCTCCATCAGTATTCATTCCAGCATTTGCTGCTGGTACTGCGCTTCCTACGCCTGGTACATTAGTTAACGTTGCTCCTGGGGAAGAAACTCCACCCATATCTTCTTTGACAGATTTAGCTCTCATAATTTACCTTTATTTTATATATCATTTTTTCCAATCGATTAATCTGGTTTTAACACCGGGAATTTTATTTGCTAACTCAATATTATCTTCACTATCATCAAAAAAGTAAACATCGTACATTGTCACAAGGGCTGTTAAAACTTTTTCTTTTTCAGTTGGTATGTCTATCCATAATCCATCATCGCTTCCAATAGTGATAATATTATCTATAGGGATGTCAATACTGTGTCTTTTGAATAAATTATGGATGGGTATTTGGGCAGCATCAGATCTTGCAGTTAAGATATAAATTACTGAATCACTTTTGCCAAATTTATTAGCGTTATGAATATTTTCTAGAGCTGGCCACATTTTATATTTTGTAGCGTTGAGAATAATTCTTGGATCTATAAAATCACTCATATCATATTTCTCGTCTTCTTCCTTTTTATAGTGATTAAATTCTTCAGGAGTTATTGATTTGTATCTTTTTCCGTTTTTAATCACATGAACTTTTGCTGTTGTTTTGACTAAGGTCTCGTCAAAATCAAAAACATACGCTTTCCTTTTTATAGTTTTTGTTCTCATATTAAAATCCAATTTTTGTGATGTTTTCTGCTACCATTTACAACAGCATTTAAATGACATGATAATGATCCAATTTTATTTGCTAAATCAAATTTATAACCTTCAAAAACTTGATTTGTTTTAGTATTTTTAAATTTGTATATAGTATGGTCAAATTGAGAATTAGTTTTTCCTTTACCAACACCATTTTCCTTTTTAGTTTTTCCCATTCTTTTTCTAGATTCTAAAGAATGATTATTTCCGAACATTCCATTATTTTTTCCTTTAGCTAAATTTCTTTCTTTTCTAGTTTTACTCATTAACTGTCTAGATTTTTCCGAAATGATTTTTCCCTTCCCTCCATCTCCTCCATCAGTCAAATTATAACCGCTTGGAAATTTTGTATTTTTCTCGTTAATCCAAAAAGTTTCTCTTTTTTGCCAATTAGCTTTATTACAAAATTCAAGAATTTCTTTTTTAAAATTATTTCTTCCATGTTTCTTGACTGATCTTCGTAAAATTCTCCCACTACCTAAATATCTGTCATTGGGATTATTAGTAGAATGGTACCCCACATAAGATTTACCTGTTACTATGTTGGTTGATATGTATATCGTATGCTTTTTCATTCTCCGTAATATTTATCGAATCTTTTATCTATTCGTATTCGATCTTCGTCTTTTTTATCTAAGAATCCTGGCGAATATACTTCTCCGCTTCCATCAGATTCAATTTTTTGAGATAATTTTGTTATAATGAGTTCTATCGTGTTTTTAAAATAATCTGGGTTTTTTGAATTATGCAAGTAT
>Ga0164313_10002515_pt1 | contig 16377 bp, 11 predicted proteins | sample GuaBasSedimGuay4_FD_113735 | JGI IMG/M metagenome (GOLD analysis project Ga0164313, IMG submission 113735) | Subseafloor sediment microbial communities from Guaymas Basin, Gulf of California, Mexico - Guay4, Core 4569-4, 0-3 cm | ecosystem: Environmental > Aquatic > Marine > Hydrothermal vents...
ACGTGGGCCAATGAACAGAACTTCAACGTCTCTGATGGTGGGGTCAACCCCACCCTACAAATCACAACACGCACCCAATCGTGTGCCGTTGTGATGTCTGCAATGGCGCGATGGCGCGATACTGCGATGGTGTGATGCAATTCATAATTCATCATTCATAATTCAAAATTCGCGATGCTCGCCTATCGTGAGACTCGCCCCACCTTCAGGATCCTGGACTGACGTGGGCCAATGAATAGAACTTCAACGTCTCTGATGGTGGGGTCAACCCCACCCTACAAATCACAACACGCACCCTCTAATGTGCCGTTGTGATGTCTGCGATGGGATGGGATGGGATGGGATGTCTGCGATGGTGCGATGTGCGATGCAATTCATAATTCATAACTCATAATTCATAATTTGCGATGCTTCCGTCCCATCGGAAGCCGCAGCGTCGTGGCATATGGTTCCCCATGCTCATGATCCAACCCGGTGAGCTCGAGCTCTTCACCATCCACGACCAACCACGCGTGGCCGTCAACGGCCGCGGCGCCCTCCTCCGTCGGACGAAAACCGACGTGCATGACCACCTCGTGATCACCCGCCAACAGAGCCCCTGCCACCAACGACCGCGTCAAACACGTATCCAGCCCCCCGAACCATCGCGCCCAACGGTTACAGGCCCGCTGAGCGGCCCGCATGGCCGCATCCACCGCGATCCCATGCCCCCGCGCGCTCATCCTCTCCACGACCTTCGGCAAAGGCTCCACCTTGACCGCCTGCGCCACCCGAGCCAAAGGCAACGCCCGCAAGAACAGCGAAACCTCACGCCACGAGAATTTCGAGGGTGAGGTCACGATCCGCTGGGCGTTTCGGCGACGCCCTGCCGATCGAGGATCGCCACCGCCCGGTCCTCGAAGAACACGAACCCGGCATCTTCTAAAAGCTCTTCGACGAGCTCGGCATAGATCTCCTGCTGGTGCCGATGGACATAGTCATCGACAACCCGCTCTCGAACGGCATCGAACTCCCGCTCCCGAGGCTCCTGCCGACCGACGACCTCGATGAGGTTCAACCGCCGATTGAGCTGAAACGGCACGGTCGCCCCGCCGGCACCGACATCGAGAACCAAACGCGGTACCTTCGGGTCCATGGCCCCGAGCTGCTCGATGGACACCAGCCCAAGATCAACCACCTGCCCCCCGAGTCGCTCGGCGGCCTCTTCGAGGGACTCTTTGCCCGAGCTCACGCGAAGACTCGCGGCCTCCAATCCTCGGACCTGTGCTCCCGGTCGAGCACCAACCGGAATCGACAACATCCGCAGTTCCAGCAGAAACGGAGTCTGGTAGAGGTGCCGGTTGGCCTCGAAGAACCGCTCGATCGCCTCGGCATCGGCTGCCGCCATCTCACGAATAAGTTCTTGGGCGCGCCGCTCCACGGTCAACTCGTTCTCAAGACTGGCCAGGCGATCTGAAACCTCGCCGCCAACACCCTCACCCGAGGCCGTCAGGTGGCGATACAACAGCTCGTGAAGCACCACCTCCTCGTAGGCGTCGACCACCGAGATGTCAAACACACCCAACCGAAGATCGGTTGCCCGTTGATCCGTCACGCGATCCCGAAACTCAACGGCGGTCACCTCGAACTCGTCGATCTTCACCACAATGTCCGTAGCGGGGCGAGTCGGGATCTCCGACAACACGCGATCACTCTCGATCACGATCCAGTCCTCGCCCGGTGGTTCATCGGGAATGACCTCTCGGATCAAGTCATTAGCCTGGCGGATCATCAGCCGCCGTTCGACGAGGGGCCGGACATCATCCGCGCGAAACTCCCGAGCATCGATGCGCTCCTGGATCCAGAAGATGGCCGCGCCCGAGCCGAGATCGACCGGTGCACTGATCTCGCCGGTCGCCAATCCGAACACGACTTCCTCAACAGGTTCGGCCAACCGGCCTCGTCTGATCCATCCCAACTTCCCCTGAGCCGATCTGGATTCGGACTGCGACAACTCCTCGGCCAACAAACCGAATGCCTCTCCGGCACGAGCCCGGTCGGCGATCTCGTCGAGCAACCTCGTCGCGCCCTCGACTCCGTCGGGCTCCCGGTACTTCCGGAAGATGTGCGAAACCAGCCACATCCCCTCAACCGAGAGATTCTCTGCGTGCTCCTCGATGTAGCCATCGACCTCGGTTGGGTCAAGCTCGAGCGCAGGATAGATCTCGGTCTGCAGATAGGCGCCGATCACCGCATCGCGGCGCAACCTCGCCAAGTCGGCTGCGTAGCGGTCCTCGAAGAGCACCGGATCGTCGATCGTCCCCAATACCAACTTTTCGATGGCAATCGATCGCGCCGCCCGCCGAATCGTCTCGATCCGGCCGCTGCGATCCGCAGCCGGCTGCGCGCTCTCGAGGACCACCGCCACCTCCATCACCTCGTCTTCGCGCAGATCGAAGTGATCGGTGGTCGCGACGACCCCAGGCGCCGGCCCCTGCGAGCACGCAGCGCACAGCAACATCAGAGGAATCAACACACGTTTCACAGCATCTCCATCAGCTCATCGGCTCGAGTTGAAACACCATCATCCTTGCACCGGGCGCGGATTCTCTCGCGTGCCGCAGCGGCGGCCTCCGCGTCCCCGAGATCGACATACATGGCCAACAACGCGAGGTGGGCGGGCCAGAAGTCCGGTCCGAGGGCAACAGCGGTGTCAAGGTGCACACGCGCCTCGTCCCAACGAGATTCCTGCAACAACAGCACCCCGTAGTTGTATTGGCCCCTGAGATCGTGTGGGTTTGATTCGAGGAGCGCCCGAAAATCGCGTTCCGCCCTCTTCGCCTGTCCCAACGACGCAAAACGAACGGCCGAACTCAGCAACGATCTCGGGTTGGTCGGCTCGAGTTCGATGGACTTCACAAGCAACGCGGCATAGCCCGCATCGTCTCCGACCGCCGCCCGCATCTCGGCCAGCAGGTAGTAACCATACGCCGACGGACGCTCAGCGAGATACCGGCGAATCATGGCCTCGCCCCGCTCGCGCTCACCGATGTTGAACGCTGCGACTCCGATATCCAGCGCCACCCCCGCGGTCAACGACGGCAGACTCTCGACCTTCTCCATTTCGTTCAGGGCAAGCTCGCCCAACCCGAGACCGAGGTAGGCCGTGGCCAGCAAGCTGCGGTAGTAGGCGCTTTCGGGCGCCAAATCCACGAGCCGCAGCGCAGACTCCCGAGCCGCCAGATAGTCGCGCTCGTCGATGGACTTCTTTGTCTGACTCATCAGCGCGATGTCGCCGACCCGGTCCTGCGGCGCCTCACCATCCGATCGAAGCTCCTCGATCGCCAACCCCGACTGGTCGCCACCAGAGCTGAGATACCCGAGCGCCTCGAGCCGCCGCAGCGTCTCTTCGTCCTGCACGACGTCAGACACGCCGGCGCCCGAAGCGCCGAGATCGACGATTAAAGCCGCGAGCTCCTCCCGCATCTCAATCGCAACCTCGGGAAGCTCCTCGACCAGGTTCTCCAACTCGTGCGGATCCCTGACCATGTCGTAAAGCTCGGGCCGCGGTCCGTGGATGTACTTATACGGTTCAGCGAAGAGCACCCTCAGCTCGCCCCAACCGTGAGACAGACGCGGCGACAACGCCTCCGCGTAATAGCGATGGACTTCATGATCGCTCTCAACCCCACTCTCCAGCACCGGAACAAGGGATCGACCCTGGACCTCATCGGGCAGCTCGAACCCGAGCAGATCGACCAGAGTCGGCACGATATCCACCGATCCGACAGGTTGATCGACCACCAATCCGGTGAATCGCTCCGGCACGCGCATCAGAAACGGCACCCGGATCGTCGTGTTGTAGGCCAGCATCGAGTGGGTGTCCTCGTCGTGCTCGCCCATCCCCTCGCCGTGGTCGCCGACCACCACAACGACCGTGCGATCCCAAACCCCGGAGCGCTTCAGGAACTCCAGGATCGTCCCCAGGCTGTGATCCGCATAGGCAATCTCGCCCTGATAGAGATCGTGGGCGAAGAGCTCGCTATACGGCGGCGGTGGGTGATGCGGCAGGTGCGCATCCCAGTAGTGAAGCCAGACGAAGAATGGCCGGTCGACGTTCTCCTCAAACCAGGGCAGGATCGCGCTGTTGACCCACGGAGCCGGGCGTTCCTCAAAGAACACACCCTGCTTCGGAACCGTCCGCCGGCCGCGAAAATCCTCGGCCGGTGTGGAGATCCGATCGTCAAAAAACTCAAACCCCTGAGCCAGCCCGAACTTCCGCGTCACCGGGAACGACCCCACAGCGCCACCCGTGGCGTATCCGTTCTGCTGCGCGATCTCGGCAAAGGTCACCGCATCCGGACCGAGCACGAACATCCCGTTGTCGCGAACGCCGTGGTAGGGCGGGTAGGTGCCCGTCATGATCGTCGAATGCGACGGAGTGGTCACCGGCGCGGTGCTGAAACACCGATCGAAACGCACTCCCTCTTCAGCGATCGAATCAAAATTCGGGGTCCGAGCAGACGTCTTGCCATAACAGCCCAGGTGATCCGCTCGGGTCGTGTCGAGGGTGATCACGATGACGTTGAGAGGTTGATCCGCCCCACCCCCACAACCCGCCCCGAACACACAGAAAAGGACCACCACACAACCAACGAATCGGCGGCCGCTCATGGAGATTCGTGCCGTTGTTCAGTCAGGATCTGCTGTCGGATGGTTTCCTCCGCCTGGAGACGCTTTCTCCTGAGGATCTCAAGGCGAAGCATCTCCCTCGTTTCTTCGAACGACAGGATACGCTCCTCTCGGCGACCGACCAACTCGAAGATCAACAGCTTCTGACCTTCCTGCACCGCAGGGGTCGCTCCGCCGACCTTCAGCTTCTTGATCGCGTCATCCGCAACCCGTCCCAGCCGCCACACATCATTTGTCGCCAGCCAACCTTGATCGACAATCTCGCAGCCCAGCTCGTCGGCCACCTCGCCCAGCGTTGTCTCGCCCAAAGCCGCCCGGGTCCCCAGCCGGCGCACCGACTCATAGAACGATCGAGGGCGATCGTCCTCGATGTCGATCCGTACGGACCTCAGATGCCTCATCTCGGGTTCGATGAGCTTGTCCTTGCGACGCGAATAGACCTCCATGAGCTGTTCTTCAGTTGGGGGCACCACAACCTCGTCGACCCGTACATCAAGAGCGGTGCGCGCCTGAAGCTCGACTTCCTTCCACCGGATGGTCTCTTCGATCTCCGCATCCATCAATCCCCGAGCCACCGCTTCGTGTTCGCGAAGATCCAGCAAGACCCTCTCGGTGATCCCGGCGACCAGTTCCTCCTTCGGGATGGCGGCCAACGGACGACCCTCGCGGCGAGTGCGGAGAAAGACCTGAAGCTGATCAGCGGTCAGGGATCGCTGTGCCCCTCCGACCTCATACCCCGCCACACCGGCCGATCCGGCCTCTCGATCCTTCAGCCAATCCTGCCCGACGTGAAGCTTCGCTCCCGCCAGAAGTCGTTGCGTCAACCCCTCCCACACGTCTGTCGCCGCCTGGCCCCTGAGCCGACGTTCGATCTTCGCCCGGGCCAGCTCGAGGTCCGGTTCTTCGGCATCAAAGACCTTGTTGCAACGAAGCAGCACGAACCCCACATCGATCTCGATCACCGGGCTCAGATCGCCTTCGCCCATCCCCGTCACAATCTCAGCCACCTCCGGCGAGAGCTCATCGAGGCTGACCATCCCCAGGTTGCCACCACGCAGGCGGGTCGACGACTCCGACTCCCGGCGGGCCACCTGATCGAACGACTCTCCGCCGACGAACTCCGCCCGGATCGCCACCATGCGATCCAAAATCTTCTGTCGGCCCTCGACTGAAGTCGCGCCGTCAACCCGCAAAATGATGTCCGACAGCTGCCAGCGCATTGGTTTGGCCAGCAACGCAGTCTCGGCCTCGAGGACTTCCGCCACCGCCTCATCCGCCACGCTGACTGAGCCGCGAACCCTCCGCTCCAGGACACGCGATGCCACCTTGGGCCGAATCAGCAAGAGTCGATCCTGCGATCCAGCCGGCCGAACAAACAGCGGATCCTCGTACTCGCCGCTGAGCACTCGCAACAACGTCAACTCGTCCTGCAACTGCTGCGCATCCACCGGCTTTCGATTCATCCGCGCCCGGTAGTCGCTCCATGAACCGACATCCAGATTCGGGGGTCGCCGGTCCTCCCCGAAGACCGAACCAACTAGAACGATTGCCAGAACGAGTCCAGTGACCGCCCGAACGCCCCTCGCAGACAAAAAAACAGCCGCATGAAGAAGCTCCATGCGGCTATTTGTGTCACCTAAAATGAGCGATTCTGCCGGATGGGATGTGCCAAATCCTTGATGCTCTGGTGTTTGCAAAAAATTTAAGGATACTGGTGGTATGTCGAGGCTTTTTGCTAACGCCCAGAGCGCAAGGAGTTGGTGCAGACCGCCGGTGAGAATTGCTCAATTTAGGTGTCTGTCTTTTCGCTCAGATTCACTCAACTTCCAGGCGCATCAACTCGACCGGGAGGTTGTCGCCGGTGGCGCGGAAGATCGCGTTCACACCCTGGAACGAAACGCCGGATGTGGAGAGAGTCGCAACTGAGGGGACAAACAGCGGATCAGCAAAATTCAGCCGAACCGCGTGGCCCGAAGTACCCTCGGGGGGAACCCCTACAGTCAAGGCAACACCGTCGCATGTGCTGTTCAGCGCCGTATTCCCGGAGCACAGCCCGTAGGCGGTATTTCGGATGCCCGCGATGAACGACCCGCTGTGACCGGTGATCGGAACCGTCAATGGTGCGACCGCCGTCCCTGCCGTAGCGGTGGCGCCCGAATTGACTCCGGACACGATGAACCGAGTCATGATCTGAGCCGATCCCGCAACGGTGTTCGGATCCCAGATCGACATCACAACACTTGACAGATAGTTCCCGGCAACCCTGAAGCTCACGCTGGCAATGGAGTGCGGATCCGTCACGCTATCGGTAAAGCGGTTGCCTACCATGCCGTTCAGAGTCCCATCACGGTCGAAGGGCGTGTTGTTGTCATACATGATCGTGCCGACTGCCCGATTTGTCCCACCGGTTCCCGCCGGCAGCATCGTCGCCTGCACTCGATTGACACCCGACGTACCGTCATCCGACCGCGGGCTCTCGGCCAACGCCGGAACCGCCGCCACGACCAGAATCACCACCAACACCACAAATTGCTTACGCATCAGCTCTCCTCCAAAAAAAACGCACCAAAAGAATCGCGAAACACGCATGCGAGGCTAGTCGAGCCGTCCCCTCCGTGTCAATCAGGAATCAGTCCTTTCGCCCAATCAGCAAACGGATCTAACCTCATGCCCACTCCACCCACAAAAAGCCCCCCAAACTCACCAACCGCCCTCGCCCTTCCCCGATGAAATGAACGCGATGCCCGCGATGCCCGTGACACCTGCGATGCCTGCGATGCCTGCGACGTTACGATGGGATGGGATGGGATGGGGTGAATGCGACGCTGCGATGGGATGAATGCGATGAAGTGCGATGTAATTCATAATTCATAACTCATAATTCATAATTCGGATCTGAGGAGCCCAGGCGACTCAGATCTACCAGTCGCTCCATCTCCCCCACCGGATCTTCGAGCAACCTCGGCGCCAACCGCACCCGATAACCCCTGCATTGAGCACAGAGCTGTTGAAACACCGGAATCAACCTATCCCTGATCTCCGGGCAATGCCGCGACAAATACAACGGCGACGACGCACGAATCAGCGCAGCGAAGACCTGTCCTTGGTTGATCGGCTCGATCCTGCTTTCCTTCAACCGCCGATCCACCGACTGGACCCAGATGACATCGGGCTCGATCCGATCCACAAAGTTGCCGGCGGCATCTTCGCGATTCAAGACCCATCGCGGCAGACCGTTCTCCTGGTTTTCTGCCATCTTGTCCCGAAGCTCGTCCGGGACAATCTCGCGTGTCCGACCCCGCAGCCACCCGTACGACCGAACCGGAAGCAGCGAATACAATCCGTCTCCATCAGGTACAACCAGAACCACATCGTCCGAAGCCACCCGACCGCCTGCCCTCATGGCCGCAACCGAGACCGTCGTCTTTCCGCCAAAACTCTCGCCCAACCCAAGCACAGACGATCCACACAGTTCGAACGCGCACGAGTGGAGAACCGGTAGACCCTGGCGTGCGAGGAGATGATTGATGCCGAGATCAACCAGAAGGTCGCGTTCAAAAACTGAAGGGGTTTTCCGCGTGGAGTAGCGAACCTGATCGGACTCGACACCGCTACCCATAACCACGGCATGCGGACCGATTCTGAGTTCGGGCACTTCCCCACCGGAACCACCGCGCATCCCAATACGAATCCGTGCAGGATGCGGGCCCCATGCGGTCTTCCCGGGCTGCGGAACCTCTAACCCAAGGGTGACAACCTTTTCCCCCACCAAATCCGGCTGTATAGCGCCGCACCACCTCTCAGCGGCGGCCTGCGCTTCTTCGACCGACACGCCGTCGAGCGCCACACGGGCAATGTCGCCCCAACAGAGAACCGTGGTCTTCATCAGCACGAGATTAACAGGCAGTTCACCCATCCTCCAGAGCGCTGCCGTTACAATGAACCCCGGAACCGAGAGGAGGCGACCACCACCCGTGACATCCCGCGACTTTTCCGGAGAACAGACAACACGACCGAAGTATCGGGACTGGTCGCAGTGAATGCGTATGCTCAACCGCCTCGGGTGGGCGGAAGGAGTCGCCTTCGAGTGCTATGGGCTCCGGCTCGGAGTTCGGCTCAGCAAGTTCGGATTGGTAGATCGAATTCGCAAAGCGTTGCCGTACGGCGCCGAGATCACCGAACGGTGCGAGGTCGACCATCTGTTTTCGATCCTTGTCGGCAAGAAGACAACCAACGAGCCGACCTGCGTGGTGTACTCCGACGCCGCACCCATCGCCAGAGTCTCCGGAATCGACGCTGCGATCGACAGCCTTCGCTCTGCGCTTCAAACCCTGGTTGGAGAGTTCGCCAAGGACCGCATCTTCGTCCACGCCGGGGTGGTGGGGTGGCAGGAACGAGCGATTCTCTTGCCGGGAAGAAGCTTCGTGGGCAAATCCAGGTTTGTTGCGAGCCTGGTCAAAGCGGGAGCCCAGCTCTATTCGGACGAATACGCGGTCCTCTGCGCGGATGGTCTGGTTCACCCATTTGTACAGCCAATCTCAATCCGAGATGAGGACACCCACCGAGGCCGCCCTGTCCGCGCCGAAGAGCTCGGACCGGCAGGCGTCGGAGAAAACCCGATCCCCGCCGGATTGGTGCTTTTTTCGCAGTATCGCGAAGGAGCGACCTGGCGACCACGCCGACTCACCCCTGGTAAAGCTGTCCTCGAGCTGCTTGCCAATACGATCCCGGCCCGGCGAAAGCCCGAGGCCGCGCTGGAGGCGCTGGAAGCTATCGCGAGAAGCGCACCTGCCTTCAAGCTGACACGTGGGGATGCGGATGACGCAGCCAAACGAGCGATTCGTCTACTGGACCGGGTTGCGGCTTCAGCCTGAGAGTTCAATCGATTCTGAGGTGAACTCCACACTTTGGTCGCGAGCCAACCTGACCGGCAGGCAAGGTGCCCGCCCGACAAACGCCTCGTTCCAATTGATGTTTCTTCTTTGGCGCCAAAAAACTCAGGCGGGCCGATTGGCTCGCCTGAGTTTTCACAGAAAGAATGATTGAAGAGACTTGTCAGGCGCAGGTCACGTTGCAGAGACCGCTGCAGCATTGGCTCGAACTCGAGCAGGGAGCTCCTGAGGCAAGACACGAATCCGCCTCCGCAGGAGTCGGCGAGATGATCGACATCACCGTCGGAAGCGCGATGGTGACTGCTGCAACTTTGCCGAATCGAGCGAGCAACTCGCGGCGACTGGTGCGAGCAAGTGACCCGATTTCGGAATCAGCGTTCAGCTCGTCCAGGAGATGCTTCTTCTGGAGTTCCCGAAGCCCAACAAGATACGCCGCTTGATGCTCTTCGGTGATTGGATCGCCGTAGACAGCTTCGAGGATCGCCCGTCCGTCACGATTGCCATCGCAGACGTTCCAGATCTCAGCGGCCTCGGGGTTGAGGCAATGAGCCTTGTGGCTTTCAAGGTCGTAGACGATGACTTCGTCAGCAACTTTGCGCACGATCAGGCCATCTTTGCGGCTCTTGGGGCACACCGTCAGGTAATTGCGGTCCATCTTGGTCAGCTCCTTCGTGTTCACTGGCGTATCCCGTCAACGAACCGTGATCATGGGGTCGCCGAGGATCACCCATGTTTGTCGAACGTCCTTCGATCCTGCAGCCTGCTTGGCGACAGCCACGGCCTCGCCGAGGGTCATGCTGCCGGCGTTGGCCTCCATGGCCTCGTAAAGAGCGGCCATCATCGGCTCTTGCGGAGCCCATCCAGAAATACCGGTCGGTGCAAACACTGCGATAGCGCCCGCATCAGCAGCCAGCAACGCCTCGGCCAGACTGTCCAAGGCGGCATCGAAGAAATAGCCGTTCATGCAGTTCATCATGGTGAACACGGCCGGCGTCGCATCGGGTGCGATCTGATCCACCAGATCGACCGAGAGGACGCTCCCGGACCAGGTCTGAACCGATCCGTGGCCGACGTAGCTCACGAGGTTCACGCCTCGGTTGAGGCCATCCAGGACTGCATCCTGTGCGGCACTATTGCCAAGCTCACGAACCACGACTCGATCAGAAAGTAGCGAAGGCCGCAGGCCCTCAAGGTGGAGATTGGACGTTTCAAATGGTTCACCCATCTCGTCATCCGATACATACATTGCTTCAGACCACGATGTACCAGCCTGCTCATAAGCAATGATCTTGGTGACCAACGATTCGAGTTCAGCCGCTGACTTGACAGGAAATCTACCGACCATGACATCGGCAGTTTGGTCACCGTTGACCTCAGCAAACCAATCGTCTGAGGCCGCCTCGAAGGCGTCGGTCGCAACAAATTTCGTCGGCACGAGATCCACCCCACCTAGACCGAGGAAATTCCTTGGGTCGTAGCTTGCGTCACCAACAAGGATGAGGTATTTCGGAGCCTGCTGCCAACCGTTCACGGCTTCATTCGCGAGATCGCGGATCGCTGAAGCACGCTTGATCCCAAAGGCGTATTCGTCATACACGTCTTCGATTGAAGCAACCATCATTGAGAAGCCCTGCGCGACGCGATAATCGACAAGCGGCTGTAACGCAGGAGTCAATTCTCGAGCCGCAACCACCAGCACATCAGCGCTGTTTCCGGCCGAGTTCCACGACGACGGAGTATTGATCTGTATCCAGGCCGGATTCAGAACGCGGTCCGGGCCGATGGCGTGGATTGTTCGCCCGGCGCCTTCCGGCAACGAGAACCTTGCCCTGAATGTGGCAACTCTGTTCTTGGGCCCAGCCACCCGACGTCCGCCATCACGCGCCACCTGATCGATCGTGAGATCGATGACGTTGAAAGGGTCACTAACTTCAAAAACACGCGCTTCCGGCCGCGAAAATCCGTCAATGACCAGACTGCCCATATCGTCCGGTATCGAAGTCAGGAGCTCGTCGTCCTCCGCGATCGAAAGCCGCGGATATTGCAAACGAATAACATCGACCAGACTGATGTCGTCACCTAGACCCGGAATCAGGCGAAGAACGTTGCCACCCTCTTGCATGGCGCCAGCCGGGACACTGACGACTTCGTGCATCTGTTCCTGACCGGCGCCGGTCAGAGTCGCAACATAGACATCGTTGAATTCGACCCGAACCTCATGCGGACCCTCCGAAAAGCCCTTGAGGTCCAACCCTAGAAGTGCCGGCTCCGTCGAACCGAGATCGACCGAAGCGGCGTTCAGCGTCCGCTCAACCGAATCGCCGGCCAGAACCGCTCCGTAGAAATTGCTCTCATCTCCATTGGCAAAGGACGCCACGTATACAAGGCGTTCGCGGAGCTCTAACGCAGAAGGAACGGTCTCGATCTCGGTACCGACCTTACCGCTGGTGTCGGCGGCAATACGCCTGCCGGCCTCATCACCGGTTACAAGCCAGTAGACCCTCGTGTCGGTGTGCGACTCGTCAACTCCGACACCGTAAAACTCAATCGCGTCAAATACCCCTGAATGCCCCCGCCCGGTCCTCACGACACGAATCGGCACCTCTCGCCCTGAGGTCCAGAGTTGGAGGTTGGCAGCGTCAGCGCCCAACTCAAACCCGACGTCTACAAGATCCTGTCTTGAAATGCGGTACCACCCACGCTCACGAACACCGATCTTCAGAGCCGATCCGTCCGCAGCGATTCTGAACTGCCGTTCAAGATCGCCCTCAGGAGCGGTCTTCGCAGCAGCCATGATGGACGGCAAGAGAATGGACTCGACGGCGAACTCTTGATCGGCAACACGACGGAGGGTGGGAGATGGCTCGTTCATCCCTTCAGGATCGGTCGACGCCCTTGCGATGAAAGGACCATGCCTTCGATGACCACCCGAAACCTCAATCTCAACCAGCCAATATCGATCACCCGCCGAACCGTCGGCATCGTGCCAACCATATGAGTAGCCGGCTTCCAGCGTCGCTCTCGACGTCAATGCAGACCCGGCGACCATTTCGCGGTTGATCAAGGTGAACTCACCATCGGCGCTCTCACGAAAAATGCGAAAACCGAGAGTGCCACTCTCGCCACCGGTACGCCATCGAATATCGACACCACGACTTTCGTAGGCCTTAGCATCAAACGAGGCAAGCCGGATCGCAGTTTCATTCTGGGGAATGACTTCGGTGGCCGCTGCGGCCCATTTTGTAGAAGTCGAAGCGACCCATGCCATCCGTGTAAATGGTGGCCCTTGGCCTGGACGGGTACTTCCGAATCCCCGGAGATCGCTGACTGAACCTGTGCCGGTGGTGCTATTCCACCTCGAAGTTTGATCTGTGTGCGATGACAGAACGCTTGCGGTCAAATTGCCTTCGATGGCGCCGACATCGACGCACACACTCGTGGTACCCGGAGCAACCAGATAGTTGGATATATCGGCACCCTCGTTCTGCTGAGATGTAGCATTGAACGGCACATCCGGATCCACACCGGTGAACGAGACTGCCCCTGCGATAATCTCAGCGCTACCTGAGAGTGTGACCGTTACCGCATGGGTCCCGATCGGCACGTTTGGCGAGACATCGCCCGCGACACCCCAGACCTCGGCTCGCTTCCCTCCATCGGTCGACGTTGCAGCTTGGAGGTAGCCCAGGCTTATGGGAGTACCTGTACCGAATGTAATGGACGTAACAGTGGGAATAGGACCCAAACCCGTATAACGGATGGACACACCAACGACAATAGCCCGATAGACGCCGTTCGCCATGGAGTGGTTCCAACTCAGAGAACTCGACGCGGACGTCCCAGTGGCACTATGGCTGGTGTAGTTGACACAAGGCTGATTTGCGGCGCACGCCGCGGATGCAGGTGTAGGATTCGCAAGTACAAGAATTACGCAACCCACTGTTGCCCAGACCACACGCAGGGCGGTATTCTGCAAGGTCGAGATTTTGGACCAACCAGCGCTCATGGCGGACTCCTTTTTCTCACCGCTCCCTCAACCTGCCGCAACAAAAGTGCCTAGCGGGTGGGGAATTAGACAAACGGTAACACCTACCACGATAGTCACGCGGTCTATCCGTGTCAAGGAAATGTGACTGCCCCCAAGTGCATTCAAATGCCTTTAAAAAAGGACAACTCGCATCCTCTGGTACATTAGCGAGACTGATTCCGAGCGAGCCATCTCATGCTAGCCTCGTGACGTGCCCCAAGTTACGTCCCTGCTGACCTCGAAACTGCGCAGAGCGCGCGCCCAGCTCCCCTATCTTCCCCGCGCCCTCAACCTTGTCTGGACAGCCGCCCGCGGCTGGACCATTGTCTGGATCGCACTCCTGCTCGTTCAGGGCCTGCTCCCCGCTGCCATCGTCACTCTCACGAAAGTCCTCGTCGACAGCCTGGTGGCCGCCGTCGACGCCGGTGGCGCGTGGGATGACATCCGCGGCCCCCTCCTCCTCGCCCTGCTCATGGCCGGGTTTCTCCTGCTCACCGAACTCCTCCGCGCCGTCAGCAGGTTTGTCCGCACCGCCCAGGGTGAGCTGGTCTCCGACCACATCAGCGGTCTGATCCACGCCAGGGCAGTCGCCGCCGACCTCGCCCACTACGAAACCCCCGAATACCACGACCGCCTCCACCGCGCCCGGGTCGACTCCCGCCACCGCGCCGTCGCCCTGGTGGAAAACCTGGGAACCCTTCTTCAGAACAGCATCACGCTGATCGCCATGGCGGCGGTCCTCATCCAGTTCGGCTGGTGGGTGCCCCTGGCTCTTATCGGCAGCACCATCCCCGCCCTGCTGGTGGTCACCCGCTTCGCCGTCGAACGCCACCGCTGGATCATGAAGATCACCGAAGACAACCGCCGCAGCTGGTACTACGACTGGATCATTACTCACCGCGAGGCGGCGCCCGAGATCCGCCTGTTCAACCTCGGCGACCACTTCTCCGGGATCTACCAGTCGCTCCGCGCCCGCCTCCGCGGCGAACGCCTGACCATCGCAAAGAAAGAAGCCGGCGCAGAGATGCTTGCCGGTTCGTTTGCCCTGGTCATCATGGGCGCCGCCCTTGGCTGGATGGTGGTCCGCACCCTCCGCGGGGCTGCGACCCTCGGTGGCCTGGCCATGTTCTTCCAGGCCTTCAGCCAGGGTCAGAAGCTCATGCGATCCCTCCTCGAGACCCTCGGCCAGGCGGTGAGCAACACCCTTTTCATGGAAAACCTCTTCGAGTTCCTCGAGGTCGAGCCCGCCATCACCGAACCCGAGACCCCAACTCCGACGCCCGGCGATCAGGCTCTCGCGATCAGGTTCAACGACATCACCTTCCGCTATCCCAGCGCCGACAGCCCCATCCTCGAAAGCTTCAACCTCGAAATCCCACCCGGCCAGATCACCGCCCTGCTCGGTGTCAACGGCGCCGGGAAGAGCACGCTGTTCAAGCTGCTGTGCCGCCTCTACGACCCGACCTCAGGTACCGTCGAGATCGGCGGCGAAGACATCCGGACCCTTGAGCTCGCCGAGCTTCGCCGGCTCGTCACCGTGCTCTTTCAGGACCCGGTCCGCTACTCCGAGACTGTCCGCCGAAACATCGGGCTCGGCGACACCGCCACCACCCACCCCGATGACGACATCAACGCGAGCATCGAAGCCGCCGGGGCCCAATCTCTCATTGATCGCCTCCCCGACGGCATCGACACCCTGCTTGGTAGCTGGTTCTCGGGCGGCACCGAACTCTCGGGCGGCGAATGGCAACGCATCTCCCTCGCCCGCGCCGTCCTCCGCGATGCCCGCATCCTCCTCCTGGACGAGCCCACCAGCGCCATGGACTCCTGGGCCGAGACCGACTGGGTCAACCGCTTCCGCGACCTCGCTAAGGGCCGCACCGCGATCATCATCTCCCACCGCCTGACCACCGCCATGAAGGCCGACATGATCCACGTCATGGACCACGGCACCATCATCGAGTCCGGCAGTCACCACGACCTGCTCAACCAAGGCGGCCGCTATGCCGAAGCGTGGCGGGCACAGATGAAAGCCCACCCTACTCGAAATTGAGGATCTTCGATGCGATGGCAATTCATAATTCATAATTCATAATTCAAAATTGGATATCGGCGGCCGCTATGCCGAAGCATGGAGGGCACAGATGAAAGCCCACCCTACTCGAAATTGAGGATCTTCGATGCGATGGCAATTCATCATTCAAAATTCATAATTGGATATCGGTGGCCGCTACGCCGAAGCCTGGCAAGCCCAGATGGAAGCACACCCCGTACCGTCATCCTGAGCACCGCCACACCGCTCCGCGGCGCCTACCCAGAGATTGACGGTGGCTACTGGAGTTTTCGACCCATAGAAACGGCGGCCCTTTGTAGCGCCGGCGTCCCGCCGGCGTGGAGGTGTACGGTGCAGGCGAGACGCCCGCTGACCCCGTACTGACTTCTTCGACCTCAGGTGAGCGATTCTGGTGGATGAGATGCGCCAAGATCTTGATGCTCTGACGTTTGCAAAAAACGTAGGCATACCCGTGGTATGTCGGGTATTTTCGCAAAGTCCAGAGCGCAAAAGATTGGTGCAGATCGCCGCCGAGAATCGCTCAACTTAGGTTCGAATTGGCTCAATATCAATCGAACAGATCGGTGTGGCGCCCAGTGCGTTCGAAAACGACCTCATCAAGCTCCTTGCGGCTCAGCCCGCTCTCGCGAGCGCGTGAGTCGGCCTCCTGAGCCTCCATCGCCCGCTCAATCACCCAAGAAGGCCGATCCCAGCCATAACTACCCCATTTTCAA
>Ga0164313_10002516_pt1 | contig 16374 bp, 11 predicted proteins | sample GuaBasSedimGuay4_FD_113735 | JGI IMG/M metagenome (GOLD analysis project Ga0164313, IMG submission 113735) | Subseafloor sediment microbial communities from Guaymas Basin, Gulf of California, Mexico - Guay4, Core 4569-4, 0-3 cm | ecosystem: Environmental > Aquatic > Marine > Hydrothermal vents...
CTGGAACTGGAACTGGCATTATTGATGGTGTATTACCACCTAATATATCTGATGCTGGTAGTTCACAAATAGATATTAGAAATGGCAGAGTATATTTTGGTGAAACTATAGGACAGAGTGCATGTTTAACAAATGGAATGACTAATAGTGAATTTTTAACTAAAGTTATAAAAAGTAGACAAAGTATAGAAGCGCCAATTTTAGAAACAACAGCACAGGCAAATATACGAAAAATAAAAGATAACATTAAATATTAATTAATGACATACGAATATGAAATTATATCAGTCGGACCAAAAAAATCCGTAAAAGTTTATGAAGATGGCATTGAAATATATCATGGTGATTCGTCATTTACAGCTAGTGAGGATGTATTAATACAAGAGGCAATAATAGCTTTACAAGATACATATCCAGGCGTTGTAAATATGACTTTAAAGGGTGCAGAAGAGGAAGAAGAGGAAGAAGAGGAAGAAACAACAGAAGAGGAAATACCCGTTCAAACTGCGCCTCAAGAGCCAAAAGCACAGCCTGAGCCAGCACATGATCCAGTATATCGTGCAGAAGATTTTGATAGATCTCGTCCGTCGTCTAACGCACCATCTCAACAAGAATCTGAGGGATCAACTAAAGGCCGGATTTGGAATGTGTTTAAACCAATAATAACACTTGATGAACTTTCTATTAAGAAAGATGAGGGAAACAGTGATACAAACAATCTAGAAGATGTTATATCAGTAAGTTATCCATTTATAAAAATTAATGATTATGTGTTTGGCATTGATGAAATAGAATTTATGACAATAGATAGCCGTAATTTTTTACCGACTATATCTTTAACTGTTGTATTTTCAAATGACTTATTTATATCTAAAAATTTCCCAAAGGATGGAGATATAATATCTATTATGATCAGAAATAAAACTGATTTACTAAATCCTATTAGAAATGATTATGTGATTACTGGAGTAACTCAGCCATTAAAAAGTACTCTCGAGAACGAAACAACTACAATGACTTTCTTTGGTGAATTATTTATACCTGGTTTAAAAAGTTATCTTAGATCTGCAGCATATTTAGGGACTTCTATGGAAGCTCTAAAAGAAGCTGCTAAAATATTAGAAATTGGCTTTAATACTAATGAGGATAACACTGATGATTTGCAAATATGGTATAGTACTGGAATTGCAATGGAATTCTTAAAAGATATAACGTCAAAAGCATGGAAAGATGATAATTCATTTTTTGATTGTTGGATAGATGTGTATTATAATTTAAATTTTGTTAATATTCAAAAGGAATTACTTGCAGATGAATCTAAAATTGACATGGCTGCTCTATTAAATAATACTGATAGTGAATTTGATTATGGGATAGACACTGATGTAACTAGTCAAACGGCAAAAGTATTTTCTAACTTCATAGGGTTAAGATCATCAAGTAATTATATTACCAAATGGAAACCAGATAATAAAGCCTCTGCGATCACTTTTGAATATGGCACGACATCATCTCTAGCTTTTTTTGAACATCAAAACACGTTATTTTCTGATCCAGAGGGACAGAAATATTGGAAATTTGAAGTGCCACCTAAATATGATCCAGATAAATTAGATAGCTATATTTTATTAAGAGGAAGATCTACTTATGATCCAGCAATAAATACTGATCAAATGGCTCGGGCAAATTATAACTATACTGATTTATACACACGATCTCCATGGTTTGGTATTCAGTATACTATCGCTAATCCAGATAATCCAAATTTAGAATGGACTGGTAATCATCATAGTAATTATATGCGAGCACAATTACATAATTTAGTTAATTTAATTGAATTAGAAAAATTAAATATAGAAATAAAAGTACAAGGAACTAATACAAACTTTATAAAAGGTGAAAAAATTCCTGTGGTTATTATAAAAACCGATGCTGTAGAAGTTCAAATGATATATCCAGATTTAGATCAATCAGAAGAGATAGATTTCTTTTATTCTGGATGGTATATAATAAAAGGATTCAAATTAGAATGGGCTAAAACTGATAATATTTTATCTAATTTTAGTCAGACATTTGTATTAACAAGAAGAGAATGGCCGCCACCCGAAAAAATTAAGGCAGCAGAATCATTAATTGAAAATAACCCTATAGAATAATGGCAGTAAATGCAACACCAATAAAACTTCCATCAAAAAACATATACAAAGCATTTAGATCTCCTAAGGATTTAACTACAGGAGCAAATGCGATAGTGAATAATTCTAAAAGGTGGGATGAACCTACATATTTAACCTTTAGTGTGTTCTTTAAAATGGGTGAATCTGAAAGGTGGAGAAATCAAACTAGAGTTACAAACTTTGATAGATTTCCTCATCCATTGTTTAATAATTATATAGAAGATGATTATGATGCTAGAAATGAATATTCAACTATTCAATTTTTGAGAGATAATAATGAAACAGTTCGTGAAGAAATGTTAAGTCGATTTATAAGTGACTTAGATGATATACAAACATATTATCCTTGGTATTTTCAATCAGTATCAGGTATCAATTCTTTATTAAATGTTAAAACTGATAGAGGTCGTAGGGTGCCTGAAGATGCAAAGCTTTCTTTTAATGTATTAGAAGGTATTGATCAGAAAATGACAACACTTTTAAATTTATATAAAAAAGTAGCTTGGGATGATACATATCAAAGATGGATGCTTCCAGATATGATGCGTAATTTTGTAATGGAGATTTATATTACAGAATTTAGGACATTCCATGAATCTAGAATTAAAGATAATATAAATGAAACAGAAATAGAACCACGTAATTTTTTAGGAAACGTTGCTAATTACTTATATACAAATGTTCCAGTAGTACATAACGCAGTTAATGCTTTTAGACCAGCGTCAACAAATCCAGAGTATGTTGATCTTGTATTAGATTCTATGCGTAAAACTATGCCCACCATTAAAATTACATGTGAAAGATGTGAAATTGATATTAATAGTATTAATAAACATATCGATTCATATAGTGTTGGAGATATCCCCGAAATGCAATCAGTTGATTTTGATATAAAGGTTGGCCAAATCACAGAAGAACATGTCAACCCAATTTTAGATTATTTCTTCTTAGATAAAGTTATTAATGGTAAAGATAGAAGTATAGAACGAAATAATGCGCCAGCGAGCAGCGATGTACAAGATGCATTTGGTAGATTATCAACATTAGCTACAATCCCAATACAACATAATAAAAATTTAGCTGAAGAAGCTATTAGAACGTCAAGTACTAAAGGTAAACATGCATTAAACAATCCAGATATCGCTCAACAAGAAGCTAATGCATATCCAACGCATACTAGTGGTACGTCGTTTAATGAATTAGCGAATGATAAAAAAGCAATACATAGTAGATTAGGCAGCGATGGAAATCCACCAAGCTCTTCTACATTACAACCTGATTTACAATCTACATTGCCAAACACATGGGCTGGCAATGCTATTAAATTTGGATTATCAGCTGCAGAGAATTATGTCCAAGATAAAATAGCAAAAGGGGCAATGACTAAAATACCAGGATTAGGGATATCAGTTAATGAAGTAATTGCAGCTGCGGAATCTAAAGATTTTGTTACAGCATTAGGTATGGTATCTCAAGCTATTAATAAAGTAATGTTACAAACAGCTGGACCTTCTGAGGAATTAAACAAACCTATTTATAGAGCAACTGTACGCCAATATTTAAACACTATAGTACAATCCGAAGCTACTGAAGAATCAGCTATAGAATTAAAGAATTTTGCATCTAAAGCATTACAAGATAAATCATTGTTAGGTAGAATATTAGATTATTCAACAGCGACTGATTTAGTATCTGATGAATTGGGAGAAGTTAACATACCTCAACACATTGCAAATCCTTATGGATTACGTAATGCAGTAAATACTGATTCTAATAACGATAGATCTAGAGCAACAGATTTAGATGGAGATACTGATAATTTAGATCCACAACCTATCATATATGATGGTGTTCCAAGTAGCCAATTAGATGATACAAAGGGTATGCAAATACAAGATGATAAATCACAAGCTACTGATTTAGACGGAGATACCGATAATTTAGATCCGCAAACAATAATATATCCAGATGGACCTAGTAAAGCGACATCAAACCCAATAGTAACAAGTTAATATGCGAGCATTTAAAATACATGAAACGTTAAATTTTCAAGAAGATTTAGATCCATATAAATCAATGCAGGTTGGGCGATATGCTGAGCTAAAAGTGCTTAGAATTTTTAAAACAAAAGATACTTTTTTTATTGATGCTTCAAATGAAGAGTTTTATGATATTGAAGTGGGGAAAACATATAAACAGGATTACTATGAAGATATTGGTTGGGTAACCAGAGTGACATTGGACGGTGTAAAAAAGGGTTGGGCATTTCCAGATACGCTTGAATATATAGGTATAGATCCATTAACAGATAAACGTAATAATTTTAAATAATGATAGCAAAACCAGCATTTATGAATAAAGATCTCCATGACAATGATTGGATTGGGATAATAGAAAATGTGAGTGATCCTTTATTTTCGGGTAGAGCTCAAATAAGAGTTTTTAGGCTATTTGACGCTATAGCATCATCGATGTTACCATGGGCTACACCTATTAATTCTACTGTGATGGCCAGTGATGGAGCTGGATCTTTATCAGTCCCAAAAATTGGTATCATTGTACGAGTGCAATTTAATAATGGAGACATATCAGCTCCAGAATATGAAACTATTCAAAATGTTGATAGTCAATTAATACAAGCAATTAAAGATGATTATGAAGGAACTCATGTAATGTTATATGACCCTGAAGAAGAATTAAGTATGATTTATCAAAGAGAATCAGGGTTCACAGTTTTTTTAAAGGAATCGTTTATTCAAATATCTCAAGATTCTATGATAACTATACAACATGCTAATAGTGATTCAGTGATTCAATTAGAAGGAGAAAATTGTAATATTGTAACAAAAAATAAAATAAACATTTCTGCTGGAAGTACTGTAACTGTTAATGCTGATGAAGTTATTGCTGCTGGAAATCAAACAACGAAAATAGGTCCAGGACCTTATAATCATGCAATGTTGGCTGAACCAATGTTTGCATTATTAACTACATTAGCAACGGCAATAGATGCCAAACTACCTGCAACGCCGGGGGTTAACGCAAGTCTGGTTCAACAAACAAAACAAGCATCTGCTAGCGCAAATGTATTAATATCAACATAATGAAAATAGTTAGAGAAACCTTAAATTTTGAAGAGGATATGGATCCATATGCAAATTTGGAGTTAGGATCCCATGCGTTACTTAAAATAGGGGATTCATATAAGGTATTAAAAACGTTGACAGTAGATAGTACTTGGGGAAAATGGAAAGAGGCTGCAGATGGAAAAATGAGAATAAATAGATTAATGATAAATTCAATTCTTAAGTTAGATGAAATTTATGATGATGTATATGTATTTAGATTATTTCGTGATGGGAATTTGAGAGGGGAAGTTAATTGGTTTTTTGATAATTTCAATAAAGCAAAAAAAGAAAGTTTGGTTAAAAGATATGAAAATAATTAAAGAACACCTTGGTTTTGAAGAAGATATGGATCCATATATAGGATTAAAAATAGGAAAACATAGTGTTAAGGACGGTGATCGATACAAGCTTATATTAGATTTATATTGGAATAATGGCGGATGGGATAAGAGTATGAATTGGATTAAAGGTCATTGGACAGATAATAATGTCAGAGAAAATGCTGCTAAAATATCTAAAGGTGAAGAATTCACCATAGTCGTGAAATCAGAAACGATACAGATGAAATTTGATAGTAGATATCGATCCCAATTTTTTACAAAAGATAATTTTCATAATAAAACAAGACTTTTTTGGAAAAAAATATGAAAATAGGATTATTTAGAATGCTGCGATAACGTATATTTATGTTTATGAATAAATAAATATATGGGAGTTAAAGCTAAATTAAAGATAAAGGCAGATGCCGTAATTTTAAATGCAAGAATCACTAAAGAAAATCTTTTTTTAGGGGTGCCTCCTAAATTTAAAATCTTAAAAGTTGCAGCGCTTGCAATAGTAGATCCCATAATTAATTCAATCAAACAACAAATTTTAGCATTATTAGGATCACTGAGCTTAGAGATGTTATTGTCATTAGGACTGGGATTTTTATTTGCACAATTAAATAAAAAAAATAGTGATGATGTTAATGGTGATGGTGGATCTGAAACTTTAGGAAATGATATAGTTATATCCGATCAAGATTTATTAGATTCAGTTAAAAAAAATCCAGACTTAGCCGCAATTAATAGATTTATTGCTAAAGATTTTGATAAAAGAATGGCCGATGAATTAAGTGTTGCCTGTGCAAATGAAGACTTTAGTAATGATATAATTAAACAATTAGAAGGAGCACTAGGAGAAAAAGATTTTAATGGTGATGATTTTATTAATATTGTAAAATCTAATAGTGATTTTGAAAATGTTACTGATGAAAGTGTTAATTTAACAGGCGTTACTGAAAAAAATAATCCAGAAAATGCATTAGCTAATTTATTAGACAAATTTGGAAGTATATTAGCTATTCTTTTATTATTGTTTAGTATTTTTATGTTAGTTAGAGAATACATTGCTAGTAATAGATACCCATCGCAATTTAGAGGCAGAATATTAGGTGGTATTATACAAAGTATAACAGGTTTAATAAAAAGTATAATAAACAAAGCTGTCGATACAGTTAACAGCGCTAAAGATGCTGCTGTTAATGCTAAAGATGCTGTAATTAATACAGCTAATAGTGCTAAAGATACAGCAGTTGATACAGCTAATAGTGCTAAAGATACAGCTGTTAATGCTAAAGATTCTTTAGCTAGTGCTCCAACAAGTATTAAAAATGCTGCTAAAGGATTGAAAATTGATAAAGACGCAGCTAAGAAATTATTACCAATGCTTAATATTATGAATGCAATAATAATAGCATTGGGCGCAGCAGCATTAATTTATTTAAATAATCGGAAAAAAGGTCAAGAATTAGCATTTGAAACATTAGATATAGTTTCTGCAGAATCATGTGTTATATTACCAACCGCAAGAGAAATTACTGATGACAGCAATAATGGAGTATTAGAAAGCATAAATGGATTTGGACAAGCGATACCATTTAGTTATGATGGTTTTCCATGTCCAATAGATATCACTAATATCCCTATTGTGCCTCATATGCCATTTGAAGAAAAATTACTAGATGATTTTTGTGATGTTGATTTAGATTTATTTGATGAATTAATAGATGATGGTAATGGCATTAATACTGCCGGAGACGCTATATTTGAAAATTTATCAGATTTTGTATTTACAAAAAAGGTAAGGAAAAATCAAACTATAATACCAAATCAATCTATAGGGACTATAGGTGAAGATATTATTTATGCACCAGTTGGTGGAAAAATAATAAAAATAGAAGAAAATAAAATATGGCTTACTGATATTGTAGATGGAGGGTTTGCTCCAATACATGAAGAATCAGAAGTATTAAAATCTAAATATGTTGAAATTACAGATATAAAGGAATTTATAAGAGAATTTTATGGGAAATCACAATACCCTTCAATAGTATCAAGCGCAAAAGATCCAGAATTTACTATACCACCCACTTCTATTACTAATAGTGGTCCAATAGTAGTATATAATGATTTAATAGAAGAAACTACAATAATAAAAGAAATATATGAAACAAATATAAAAATTCTGGGTGGAGAAGATAATGTTAAAACTCAATCTGAAAACGAAAATTTAATAGGATTACAAAAAAGTATTGAGGATGAGGAAGATTTATTATTTTTAAATCTAAAAAATGCTGTTGGAGAAGCTAATGCCTTAGCTATACAAATAGCTGCAATAGAAGGTAATTATATTTTAATAGATTGGTATTTTCAATTAAAAGAAGATTTAGGTAATTTTTATAATCCAAATAATACAATTATTATAGATTTTCAAAGAAAATTAAATTCATTATTATTAGATCGTTTTTTTATAGAAGAGCATAACATACCTGAAATTAAATTATTAATAAATGAATTATTAAATGATTTAGATATTAGCTTAACAATAAAAGAATTTATCCCAACTTTAAATAATATATGGACCCAAAATATAGGATCTGACGCAATTAAATCTATAAAGGTTTATGTAGATCGCGTTGGTGAATCTAATACAAATATTTCGAAAACTGATAAAGCTCGATTAGCTAGTAGAATTACATCATTATACGTGTTTATTAAAGATGCAGAAGATGTGTTGTCTGAAACTAATGAATACATACCAGAAGGAGATAAAGTAACACGTGCTGCAACAGAAAAGAATTTCATAGATAATTATTTCAATGATTTATTTAAACGAATTAATGAAATAAATTTAGAAATCAAAAATGCAACAAAAATACTGCAAGACATGGGTTCATCTGCAGTACCTCCAGCAATTAGAAACATTGATGGGATAGATTATGAATGGTATGGATTAAAAGGTCGTGACCGCACCTGTAATATACCTGAGGTTGAAGATCCTTATCTTTCTCCATATACAACTGATGATTATAATCAATATAGATATTGGTTAAAATATTGCGCGTTTGCTACGTTATTTTCTATTATACCGTCTATTGTTGGAAGGGCGAAGGGATTCCCAACACCTCCTCCGGGGATACCGTTTCCAGTTATTTACATACCATTTTTTGGAATGATGACTAAATGGGGTATTTTTGCGGTTGGATTAACTATCACCGGAATTTTTCCATTTCCATGGTTATTATTTGTTAATTTTTCTACAGATTATAATACGCCTTTAGGAGATCCAACATTACCAGTTAAAAATAAAATACGAAAAACAAAACGAGAATTATCTCAAAAACTTAAGGATCATAATCAAAAAACGTTAAATGGTTATATTAAGACTTCAAATATTACAGTTACAGATATAAATGGAGATATTAATACCCTCGAGACAAATAAACAAACACATAAAATAAATAGGCCTACAAGAGAACGTAGTATCGATAGAATAGAAAATGCTCGAAATATTCAGACATATAATAGTAATTTAATTGATTGGAGACAACAACAAGGACAATATAGATTAGATATTTCATCTAAAAAACGTCAACGATACGAATTAGAACGGAAAAATAAAGTTGTTAAAAACGCCCAAGACGGAGATAGCACAGCATTAGGAAAAGCTAAAGATGCTAAATTGATAGCTATCAAAAAATCTGAAGATACATTAGATTTAGCATTAGATCAATTAGATATATTGATTGATAGTACTGATTTAATATTAAAGCCTTTGCCTATCACAATGAAACCAGACACAAGTAATTTTGGTTTTACAATTAAAAATAAGAAAATTATTTTAGAAATGGAAGATGATATTGATCAGCAAATTAATACGCCTGCAGTAAATGCTGTAATGGTGCCATTTGAAATGAAAGCTAATGATTTTATGAGTACTGGTTATACTAAAGTTGCTGGTGATAAATTAAATAGAGGTAAAATGACAAAAGCTCTAACATTGGCAATGCCTACTATGATTGCTAATGATCCATTTCCTAAATATGAAAATCTTAGTATATTAAATTTAGCATGGATTCCATTCCTTATAAAAAGCTGGGGTCCTTCAGGAGCCAAAAGCTTTGGTATACCATTTTAGATTACCACTCTGATAATGCTATACGTTTCCATTTAGATAAAGATTCAATCCATACGTACAAATAGTTTTCATCTGATGCCATATAAGTTTTTTGAACTTTAATATTAAGATCAGGCGGAAGCGTTGGAGCAATTTCTTGATTATTATATTTTTGTATAACTAAAGATTGCTCTATAGATAATTTTTGTAAATAACTGTCGTCTACAACAACCTTTATTTTCTCCCCAAATTTTTCTATGCTTATAATTTGGGGAGTTTTCCATGATGTAGAATCTAATATTAAAACAGCATTAGTTAAATCAGTTGCAGATTGATTTCTATAAAATTTCGGTGTAGTTCTTTTATAATCTGGCATTATGATACAGTTACCATTCCTTCAAATAATTCTCCACGTAAATTTCCATATGAATCATATGCTTCACCTTTAACGTTATATGTTCCTATTTCATCAAATACATATACTAATTGATTATTCCAAACCTTCATAACTAATTGATTATCATTTGTATTTCTAATAGTCCAAACATTTCTATGATTTAACATATATCCAGCTACATTATATGTAGCATCTAATACTAATAGACTACTAACGTCTATGTTAATGAATTGATTGTAACTATAATAATCTCCTTCAGTATTATATTGCGCATTTTCACCCCACTGTCTTAATACTTCTTCTTGATCAAATGGTATATTGACATATGTAAATGTATTATCCATATAATTTTGATTATAAAATGGATCATCATGATATATCTGAAAAGAATTATAATAATCAGTTGCAGTAATCACGTCTAATTGAGTACTATAATATTGACTAAACGTATGTTTTGCTGTTATTGAATATCTTGATGGATCATTCAATATATAATTAGAAATTCTACCCTCAAATACATGCTCAACACCATTAGATTCAGATATAGATGATGAATCTATTACTTTATATGCTGCCCCCATTTCAAAACCTGTACAACCATCTTTAATTATAAATGATACTAATTGCTCTTTAGCAAATGTATAATCTGATACATTTACAACCATATAATCTGGCGTAGATGCCGTTGCATATCGTATACTAACATTAGCACTATTAATTTGTCGTGCAGTTATATTTCTTAAATAAATTAAGGAAGATGCGTCATTTAACCATGTAGCGGGAAGTACTGGATTTGTTGTTATGAAATTATTTCCATCTATTAAAACTATACTCGCATCCATTTGTTCAATTAAATCATATTTACCTTTATCAATTAAAACAGCATTTATTGAATCATTTATATTAAATGACATAAAATCCGGATCTATTTTAAGCCCTTTGTCATTAGTCGTCATAAGTTCTATAGGGTCCTCTGATATCATCACAATTTTTTCATCACCATAAGCAGTTGCGCCCCATTCTGATTCAGTTATACCAGAATATGATGCTGTCCAAATAGAACCATCAGTAGAAGTCATAACTCGTATCGGCGTACCTGTTGAAACATCTAAAGCTGAATTAGCAACAAATATCCCATTAGTAAATGTAATATGTTGCCAGCCATTATTGTTAACGGCAGTACCCTTAAACCAATCAACGCCATTACGTGAATTCATTATATTGTTACTACCATTATTATCAAAAGCTGTTGCACAATAAATACCATTGCCATATGCTACGCCCGTCCAACTATTATTTTCGGCCGCTGTCCGTGCTGTCCAAACAGAACCATCAACAGATGTTCGTAAAAAATCAGCGCCAGAACTTGCAGTAGAAACAAAAAGATTATTTCCATGTGTTAATGCTCGCCATCCACTATTAGACGGTCCGCCATTATTACTAAACCAGGTACTACCATCAGTGGATGTAAGTGTACGAGATGTATTTATACCAGTTATAACAAATGTATTATTTCCAAATGTTATATTAAACCAAGTTGCAGATGCATATGGAAATGAATATTTAGACCACGTGATACCGTCATCTTCTGATTTCATATAAAAATTACCCGATCCAGGTATTATAAAAACACCATTTCCATATGCAATATTATACCATGCTCCCGATTGAGCACTTCGTTGTGTCCATGTAATGCCATCATCAGATGTTATAATTTTAGATGGGCCAGCTGCAACAAATATATCATTATCGTATGTGATGTATCGCCATATATTAGGAGATGATATTGGGGATGAAGATCCTTGATTTACCCATACACATGCATCAGTAATTATTGTAGTATCGATTAATTCAGTTAAATTATAAATTTTAGAAATAGAATCAGGTTGCGGCACATCTTGGAAAAATGTAATTGCTGGAATTTCTAAATATTCATTACCACTAGAATCTAGTTCTATACTTAAATTTTGGAGATGTATTGATCTATCAAAAATAGGTGTTAGATTTTCATTAATAAAATTACTTACATCAATTGTATTATATATAGATGGGTCGATACCAGCTGTAGAACTTTCAACAATAGAAGTTAATCGAGGATATTTAGTCCATACTTCATAAGTACTACTATCACCTTCAGTACTATAATAAGGATTATAATAATTATTATTCCAGCTATCCCATGAAAATAATTCTATTGCATAATCTCCTATATGATTAATTTCTAAATTATAAATACTATTGTCAACAACTAAAGATGTTACAGGATCAGCATTTAATTCTTCTTGTTGATAATAATATTCAGATGGATCATATTGAGATAAAGGAATTCTGCCACTTGAAAATTCTGTATTTAAAGTTATTGTTTGATCTACTAATACTTGATTGTTAGTAAAATTGATATGATTAGTTTCATAAATTACTTGATTAGAAGCATTTAATGAGCTAGAGTCCATTGATATTTTACCATCAACCATATCTAATATTAATTCTTTATTTTGTTCAAATACAGTATAATTACCGCTTCCATCAGTGGTTGAATAATTTTTAAATTTTAATAATGGAACTTTGAAATCTGAATCAATAGAATATGTTAAACTTGATGTCCCATCTAATAATACATTAAATATCGCAAATCCTGAATATGCAGTAATTACACCTAATGATGATTCCATAAAGTAATTTCCAACAATAGATGTATCAGGATAAATTTCATACATTATCTGGTCATCTTCCCATATATCATTATCTGGATTTCTAAAAAATGCTTTTTCGATAACCAATGAAGCGTTTGTTGAAGTGTCATAAAAAACTGAATCTTCAGCTATTAAATCATAATATCGAATTTCGTTTTCGTATATAAATAAAGGGTTCGTTACATATTTATTACCTAATACGCCAGCAGATTTATCTTTAATATGGGCTCTCCACATTATATCATTTATGTCAGTCATTGGAAATTTAAATGTAGGGCCAACGCGTACTAATGATGCATCAAAATTATTTATTAAAGAAGAATCAGTAGGTACAACAGTATATACTCCATCAGCGTTGATTGATGTATCATGATTATATCCATAAGTTATAATTGATCTATAACTATAATTTAAATCTTTAACTTTTGTTTGTTCTAATTCTAATAATGATAATCTAATACTTGAATCTCCTGATATTAATTCAGAGTTATTTGCTAAAGTAATAGGTGTAATTTTTTGTTCAAATATAGCATCAATTCCATGTTTTTGTACGCCATATATTAAATTCTTGAATGTCTCAAAATAAACACCTTCTCCAGTTATGTCAGTTATTCTCGTGTTGACTCCAATAATATTTTTTTCGAGCCATGTTTTTAATGCACTAAGTTTAATTAGTACTTCTTTAGTATTATATTCATATACGTTTTCAACGATAGGGGTTCCCCATTCATCAACTTCTCCAGTTTCTTTATTAATTTGATAAATTAAAGATAATTCATTTAATTTTTTAAGATTCTGTCTTTCTTCAGCAGAAAAATATAAAATAGTTTTTGTTCTATCTTTAGCGTTATATGGAATGTCTAATGCTAATTTTTTACTATGTTTAACATCTTTAAACCATTCTTTAATTTTCAGATCTTCATAGCCTAACCATTTTATAGAATTAATTAATGCTTTATATGTTCCAATATAAGGGGTTATATGGGAATAATCTAATACAGCGTTTTTACCTTTTTGATTTAATAATTTCCAATCCGGTAAATCCTCATTTATATCTGCATCCTTAAATAATTTCGGGAATTCTTTGGGATTTAGTTGAGGAGCTAAATTTTGTAATAATGTATCAAATCTTTCATCTTGAGGAATTGCTTGAGCATTTACTAAAAACTCGGCTTGTATATATTCTATTCCATCACGTAATTCATATATTCTTAATCTTCTTTCAAATACGCCCTCTTCATCAGATTTAAAGCCAATGTTTACAGTTATAGGAATATTATCAGCTAAAATATCAGTATTAATTTTTACTTCATCTGTCCACACAATTTCTTGTGTATTTTCATCTAATTCAAATAATTTAATTTCTGAATCTTCACTAACGAATCTAAATATTAATGAACTCTCTGCGTCATATGGTCTTATAAAAGCACCATTAGATTCTTCTAATATAGTTAAATGCTCGGTCTCGATTAATCCTTTAGATACAGTATCTAAAAATAATGCACCTGAAAATGATGTAGAAGGATAAATATAAATATCATTAATACTAACATCTACAGATTCAATGCCTTGAGAATTAGTAGGCTCTGGATTAAAAATAGAAACATCTATAAAATTTATAGATACATCTACACTAGTTAAAACTGAACTTGCACCCGTTGGATCAAACGTATAAGTAAGTAACGCAGATGTATTAGCCGGGTTATAATTATAACCCGGATTTTCGACCACAATTTCATTTATGAAACCGCTAGGATCTGTGACAGCATAAGCCTCTGCTGCAACAGCGTTAGTTGTATCAGTAGTAAAATCTATTTGGATATAAGAATCTTTATACCAATTAATAAAACTACCTTTTTTATCGAATATTTTCCAATTTTGTATATTCATCTTTTAATTAATATTTGTAGAGTCACGATCATGTGCGTAACTAAAAGTTTTTTTAATTGATTTAACTTGTTCTAACACCATTGTCAACATCCCTTCTATTCTTCCATAAAATGAAGTTTGTAAAGGATTAGCCCACAATTCAGGAGATGTTGTCTTTTTCAATATTTGATTTCTATAATCATACCCTAAATTCTTAAAATTATCATTTAAATGATTTGCTTGTTCATAATAAGGAACTCTAGATAAATGTCTATATTTTAACGAATTATCAGCATTAGATTTTTGTTGATTTCTTGCCATTACAATGTTTTATAATTTAATATTATTTTTTTGCATTCATCAAATTTTGTTATATTCGGTTCTATTAATTCTGCTCCCCTGTCAGTGTATAATCCCCAACCCCATACTTCATAGCCGTGTACTTTTGCTTGTTGATATGAAGTAAACAGAAATTGTAATGTATCATTTCCTACATCAATATAATAACCACCTTCTTGCAACTCTTTAAATTTAGGTTTTATGCTATATGCTTCGAATTCTCTTAATTTTTTTACCATATATTCTTCTCCTAAAGAATATTGACCAACGTTTAATGTCTTATATAGATTTCCATCTTGTTCAAAATTTTGAATCTCATATATTTTCTTTGCTTTCATATCTTATAAATTATTCACGATTGCGATATTGTTTTTTGTATTAAAGTCTATTGGTGTTGTACCTCTTATTTGAATATTTACATTAGATAATGCATTTTTATTAGTTGTATCTTCATAATCTATTTCTTTATAACTTGTAAAACCTCCTCTGATTAAAGGATATATATCTTTGACCGGAATATTATTACTAAAAGCATCTTCAACTGTTCGCTCTAAAATAATATCTCCATAATTATCTAATCCATATGTTCCATTATTATAAATATCTAAATTCTTTTTATCTGCATCAAACCATACGGTAACTGAATCGACTCCCTCAATATTTTCAATTATTTTAACTATATCTGAAAGTGGTAATCTATCTCTACGAGTATTTGATAAAAAATAATCTGATGTTTTAGAAATTATAGCTTCTCTGATATCATCATATTCAAACCCTTCAAAAATAACTAATGATGTGTTTAATACGAATCTTGGATATTTAAGTTTTAATATAGCATTATCTACTGTTAAAACTCTTTGACCGCTTTCTTCTATTAAATCTAATATTGCAGTCTTTTCAGCAGAACTTAACGAGAAATTACTAATACTAGTTGAATAATAATTATCAGAAGCAGCAATTCTTTTATTAACATCAGGTACTAAGAAAAGATAAACGGTATTATCATCTTGCTTTTCTTCATTAACAATAGTAGTCCAATGAGTTAATTGTTGATTTGCATTATCTAACTCTATTTTTTTAGATACAGTTTGATTGCTTGCAGCTCCAAATGTTCTTAATAATAATCTATATTCATCATTAATATTATCAAATATTGTTTGAGCTTGAGATGTTTTATCAGCTGCATATTTATCTTCAAACGTAGCAAATCCATTAATAGCATCAACAATTGTGAACATGTTTAATTTTCGTAAAAAATATATGTAATTGTTAGCATTTGCTAGAACAAATGATCTAGATACATGTGGAGCTAATAATCTTGTAAGATAAAC
>Ga0164313_10002517_pt1 | contig 16369 bp, 13 predicted proteins | sample GuaBasSedimGuay4_FD_113735 | JGI IMG/M metagenome (GOLD analysis project Ga0164313, IMG submission 113735) | Subseafloor sediment microbial communities from Guaymas Basin, Gulf of California, Mexico - Guay4, Core 4569-4, 0-3 cm | ecosystem: Environmental > Aquatic > Marine > Hydrothermal vents...
TCCAGTCCAACCAGTGCCAACTTTGAAGCAACCAGCTTGTCTCTCATCATTTTAGAGATATTTGTAAACTCTTTGAGTTGTATTTCTATGTTTTCTGCAATGGTCAAGGAAGAATACAATGCACCAAATTGAAACAAGATACCCCAGTCACTCTGTAATGCCTGAGCATCTTTATAAGAGATATCACGTAAAGAGATACCTAAAACACTCACCTCTCCCTCTGTAGGTTCCAAAAGCATGATCATCTCTTTCATGAGTACTGATTTACCCGAACCACTTTCACCTAAAATCCCGTAGATTTCATTTTCATCAATATGCAGTTTGACACCATCATGTATGGTTCTTTCACCAAACCTTGTCACAATACCTTCTACCTGGATCACGGTATTCATATATCAAGCTCCGTAAAGATCACCGAGAAAAGCGCATCAAATGCAATGACCAGGAAAATAGCATTGACCACGGAAGCAGTGGTATGATGCCCTATACTCTCCGTGTTATCTGAAACCTGAAAACCTCTAAAACATCCTATTGCTGCGATGATAAAGGCAAATACGGGACCTTTTATCATCCCCAGGATATAGTGCTTCACTTCCAATACTTCATACAGTCTGTTGGTAAACTGGACCATAGAAATATCAAGTGCCATCACTGCAGCGACCATACCTCCAAATATCCCCATAAGATCAGAAAAAAAGATGAGTAATGGTAAGGCCACCATCAGAGCAATAATACGTGGTAAGACCAAAAAAGTATAAGGGTCAAAGCCCATAGTTCTCATAGCCGCAATTTCTTCAGTGATCTTCATAGCCCCTATTTCAGCAGTATAGGCGGATCCACTGCGACCTGCTATGACAATAGCAGTGATCATAGGAGCCAACTCTCTTGTAATTGAAATGGCAACCGTATCTACAATGAAGATATCAGCCCCAAATTTGGCTAACTGCACTGAACCCTGGTCAGAAATGACCATACCCACTAAAAATGAGGTCAGTCCTATAATAACAAGCGCATTAAACCCTGATTGGTGTATGTGATAAACTGTTTCTTTGAGACGTATCTCTCTGGGGTTAAAAAGAGTATGTACAAAGGCATGAACGAGATGTCCGGTAAACGTAATGAATTCTTTAATATCAGTATAGACCTCAAAGCTATTTTCACCTATCCTCTCTAGTATGTTTTTCTTTTTAGGACTTTGAATTTCATGAATATTTTTATGCAGTAGTTCATACATCTCTTTTTGACTATTGGTGTATCCTATTATTTCTAGACTGGTCTTTTCTTGAAAACGTTCCATATATTCTATAAATAATAATACTCCCGCAGAGTCAAACTCATTAACAGCAGAGAGATCCCAAATGATCTTTTTATCACAAGGTGTTTTGCGCAGTTCTTTCTCTATTTGAAGTACGGTGTCAAGCATCCATTTTCCTGTTGCACTAAGCTTAAGATGATCAGGATTACTTTCATACATTAAGAACTGCTGCTTCATAAGAACTATTATAGGTAAGATTAGATTAAGCCAAGGTGCAATCATGTAGATTGCATTAAAGCCCTTTAGATATAATTCCAAAAATATAAGGGAAACAATGAGACGAATAAAACGTAGAATGGGAATGCTACTACTATTGGGTGCAGTTATATGGTCTTGTACCCGTGATCCAAGAGGTGAACTCTTAGTTATCAATCCTTCATTTTTACCTCATGAGGGGAATGAACATAAAAGAACATGGCTATCCTTTTATGGAAATGGAGTTGGAGATAAACTCAAGCAAAACAATATTCTCCTTGCTACTGCCATCGCACAGTATGAGCCTGTGTCCATTATGGTTAAAAACACAGACAATAAGGAACTCCTAACACTCCTTGGAAATTTAAATACACATCATTACCCTATAGAAGTAATTGAATCAAAAATGAATACACTATGGATGAGAGATGATGGACCCACTTTTGTTTTAGATGCAAAGGGCCACAAGTCTGGTATAAATTTCAACTTTATAGGAGTAGAGGAAGAAGAGCAAGATGAAGAGCAAACAGGTGTATTAAGTTCAAAAATGGCAGACTTTGTTATCACCAAAGCAGGTGCAAAGATCATTCATTCTAACCTGATATTAAATAGTGGCTGTTTTGAGGTAGATGGTTCCGGCACTGCCATAATGACAGAGAGTTGTATTATCAATGACGACTATAACCCCTACTGGAACAAAGAAGAAATCGAAATAGAGTTAAAATTACTACTGGGACTTCAAAAGATCATTTGGCTTAAAGGCATAAAAGAGGTAGAGATCACAAATGTCCAGACAGATTTCTATGCACGTTTTGTCAAAGAAGGTGTGGTACTTGTACATAGAAACAATGATAAAGAATCTGATGCCTATGAACTTACAAGAGAAAACATCAAGATCCTGAAAGCTGCAACTGATGCAAAAGGCAAGGCACTTGAAGTAGTGATCATAGATGCACCAGATGGCATTGATCATGCTAACGCAGGCTATTTAGGCTACTATCTCTGTAACCGTGCCCTTATCATGCAGACTTTTGGGGATGCCAAAGCAGACTACAAAGCTAAAAAAGTCCTGCAACTTGCCTTCCCTGACAGAACCATAGAAGAAGTTCAAATTGACGCTATGACCTCTGCAGGAGGAAACATACACCGTGCTACACAGCAAGAACCGATAAACTAATTTCCACAAATGACATTAATTTTTGATATAATTATCATTATGTACGTATAGGGTTATAAATGAAAGATTTTGGGTTAAACATTTGGGGTGATAAAAACTTTGTCATTGATCATGACACTGTCAATATTAATCATGCTTCTAAACCTTCTTTGCTGCAGATTACCCAAGATATTCGAGACAAAGGGCATAAAGGTCCGCTTTTACTCCGTTTCCCCCATCTTATAAAAAAACAGATCTCTACACTTTTTAATACCTTTGACAAAGCAACACAGGAATTTAACTATAGCGGTAGTTTCCATGCTGTTTTCCCGCTCAAAGTAAACCAGTTTCCAAACTTCATCACTTCTTTAATGGACGTTTCTTCTGAATATAATTATGGTCTGGAAGCAGGAAGCAAAGCTGAACTCATCATTGCAATGACAAAAACCCCTCTTGGTGCACCCATAACAGTCAATGGATTTAAAGATAAAGAGATGATATCACTGTGCTTCATTGCCGCGAAAATGGGACACAATATTACTATCACGATAGAAGGACTTGGGGAACTGGAAACGATCATTCAAGTCAATCATGAATTCAATACTTCAGCAAATAATCCAATTACACCTAAAATTGGAGTGCGTATTCGTCTTCATAGTTCCGGTATTGGTATCTGGGCAAAAAGTGGTGGGTACAGCTCCAAGTTTGGTCTAACATCCACCGAACTTCTTGAAGCCTATGAGATGCTTAAAAAAAATAATCTCTTAACGCATTTATGGATGATCCATTTTCACATCGGTTCACAAATGGGAGATATCGCTCCACTTAAAAAAGCTTTACGTGAAGCGGGTAACATCTATGCTGAACTCAAGAAACGTGGTGCTGATGCACTAGGAGCCATTAACATAGGTGGTGGCTTGGCAGTGGAATATAGTCAGCATGAAGGTAAAACTGAACGAAACTACTCCCTCCAGGAATTTGCCAACGATGTGGTCTACCTTATGCAGGAGATCGCCAAAAGCAAAGGCGTAGAGGAACCCGATATCTTTACAGAGTCCGGGCGATACATCGCAGCATCACACTCTGTCTTGGTAGCACCTGTCTTAGAGCTCTTTTCTCAAGAATACAACGAAAAAGGCTTACGTCTTAAAGAAAAAAACCCCCCGCTTATTGAAGAGTTACATGATCTTTATCGGTCTATTTCACGTAAACACGCACGTGAATACCTTCATGATGCATTGGATCATATGGAGAGTTTACTCACACTCTTTGATTTGGGATATATCGATTTGGAAGACCGTTCAAACACAGAAATACTTGTCAATCTGATCATTAAAAAGGCCATCGCCTTACTTAAATCTGAAGATACAGATGAACTCAAAAAGCTACAAGACCGCATACAAGAAAAGTACCTTGTAAATTTCTCTGCCTTCCAATCACTTCCAGACTTTTGGGGTTTGGCACAGCAATTTCCTGTTATGCCGCTGGACAGACTTGATACCAAACCAACCAATCCTGCGAGTATTTGGGATATTACCTGTGACAGCGACGGGGAGATAGGTTTTAACCGTGACTTACCACTTTACCTTCATGACATCGATATAAGTAAAGAAGAATACTTTCTGGCTTTTTTCCTTACCGGTGCGTATCAGGAAGTACTGGGTATGAAACATAACCTCTTTACACACCCGACAGAAGCAGTTATCAACTTTGATAAAGAAGGTAACTACCATATTGAACATCTTATAGAAGCACAAAACCTTATGGATGTACTTGATGACTTAGACTATGACACCAATATTATGGATAAGACACTCAAATATCGTATTGAAGAATCTACGCACATCAGTCAAGAAGAAAAAAGAGAACTTTTAGGTAAACTATACCTTTATTTAAGTGAAAACAGTTATCTTAAAACAATACAAGCCAATAATGAAAACATGGAAAACCAAGGATAATAAACGTGAACGTATTTAGTCTCATAAAAGAAGATTTTACCAATGTCAAAAGAAATGACCCTGCCCTGCATTCAACTTTTGAACTTTTTTTTAACTACCCTGGTCTATGGGCACTTTTTTTCCACCGTTTTGCCCACTCATTATACAAAAAAGGCTTACGGTTCATCCCAAGATTTATTTCAGCCTTTGGTATGTTTTTTACCATGATCGATATACACCCCGCTGCCACGATCGGACGTAGAGTATTTATAGATCATGGTGTTGGGGTGGTAATAGGTGAGACGACTGTCGTCGGCAATGATGTTATCATCTACCAACAAGTGACGCTTGGTGGTGTCAGCACCTCAAAAGGAAAACGTCACCCTACCATAGGTGATAATGTAGTCATAGGTGCTGGTGCAAAAGTACTGGGCAATATCTTCATAGGAGATAATGCCAAAATAGGTGCCAACTCTGTTGTCGTTAAAAATGTCCCTTTTTCTGCTACAGCCGTTGGCATACCTGCACGTGTACTACAGTGCGAAAAAGAATCCTCACATCTTAACCATGACATCATGCCAGATGTCAATAAGGAAATTTTTGAGTACCTGTTAAAACGTATTGAAGTACTGGAAAATGCTCTACCAAAAGGCAAACAAGATGCTATCAAGAAAAAAGATCACGATTTAGATGAAGAATATGATAACTTTATTCACAGTATGGATTAAAGAAAACTTCTATTAGACAGTTATAAACCACAAATATTCAGATTTTAGCTATAATAATAGTTATTTAAACTAATTTTATTAAAGGGTTTTCATGCTTTCAGATCGCATACAAACACTATCTCCATCACTCACTATCGCTATATCTTCACTTGCACGTGATCTAAAAGCACAGGGTAAAGACATCCTTTCTTTTTCTGCAGGAGAACCAGACTTTGGAACACCACAACGTATCAAAGATGCGGCCATCAAAGCGATTAATGATGGATTTACACAATACACTGCCGTACCAGGCACACCAGAAGTACTTGAAGCAGTAGCCACTAAACTCAAAAGAGACAATGGTCTAGACTATGCACCTTCAGACATCATCGTCAGTAATGGTGCAAAACAATCACTTTTTAACCTCTTACAGGCTGTACTTAATGAAGATGAAGAGGTGATCATCCCTGCACCCTACTGGGTTACATATCCTGAGTTGGTCAAATATGCAGGTGCTATACCTGTAGTTATCGATACTAATGAGATAGCCGGATTTAAGATCACTGCAGATCAACTTCAAGCTGCCATTACTCCTAAAACAAAAATGCTTATTTTGACAACTCCTTCCAATCCTACTGGTTCTGTTTATTCAAAAAAAGAACTTGTGGCTCTAGCTGAAGTTTTAAAAGGCACAGATATTGTTGTTGTTTCTGATGAAATGTATGAAAAGCTTGTATACGGTATAGAATTTGTAGCAGCAGCAAGTGTCTCTGAAGACATGTATCAGCGTACTGTAACAGTCAATGGTCTTAGTAAATCTGTAGCCATGACGGGATGGCGTTTTGGATACTTGGCAACACCGAACAAAACATTCATCGCTGCGATGAACAAGTTGCAAAGTCAAAGCACATCAAACATTAACTCTATCACTCAAAAAGCAGCTATCCCTGCACTTCTTGGTGAAGTAGATGAGGACATCGATAACATGAGAAGAGCCTTTGAAGGAAGAGCAGATGAAGCCGTGAAACTCTTTAATGAAGTAGATGGTCTTTCTGTTTTAAAACCACAAGGGGCATTTTACCTTTTTGTAAACATCAAAGATGTATCAAATGACTCTATCGAGTTTTGTAAAGAGTTACTGCAAGCCACAGGTGTTGCAGTAGTTCCAGGTATAGGATTTGGGTCTGAAGGTTACTTTAGATTCTCATTTGCAACAGACATTACAACTATACGGGAAGGTATCAGACGTATCGAAAAATTTGTAAAACAAAAAAGAACTTAGCCTTCAGAGGATGGTAACAACTGTTGCCATCTTTACTCCCTCACATTTCAAAAGGTAGATCCTATGAAAATATTTTTAAAACTCGCTCTTCTCTTCTCTCTCTTAACACTCACACTTCATGCAGAACGTGAAAAACTGGACTTTTCTCTAGTCATTTCAGGAGGGGTCAGTCTTGGTGCGTACGAGGCAGGTTACAACTGGGCAATAATCAAAATGCTCAACAAAATAAAAAAAAATGGTAAATTAGTTGAACCTGAACTGCGCTCTGTGGCAGGTGCATCTGCAGGTTCCATCAATGCTTTGCTCTCTGCCATGTACTGGTGTCAAAAAGATTCTGTACCTCTACACAACTCTGTAGATGATAACCTATTTTATGAAACTTGGGTTCACCTTGGCATAGAAGACCTTGTGATCGATGGTAAAGACCCAACAAATCAAAACAGTTTATTGACAAGAAGAGGTTTGGAAAAGAAAGGTGAGATTATTATTGAACACCTCAAAAAGCCTATATTTAAAAAGAACTGTGAAGTTCCTCTCGGTGTTTCAGTCACAAAAGTGAGACCGATCGTTGAAAATATTTCTGGTATTAAAGTCAAAAATCAAAACTTTTCCGTACCTCTTGTTTTTAAAGAGAAAAATGGACAGGGAATTGTTGAAAATAATGATTTGCCAAAAAGTACAGCCTTTTATCTTTCCATCCCAGGTATAGAAAAAGACAGACAAAAACTTGTGAATCTTCTCTTCGCTTCAGGTGCATTCCCTGGCGCTTTTCAACAAGTAAAACTAGACTATAAATATAAAGGTAAAAATAATTCAGCCTACTTCATTGATGGTGGTTTGTATGATAATGTACCTCTCGATCTCGCCATTGCACTTGATAAAAATTCAACACACTTTTTATTTATGGATCCCAGTAATATTCGTAATGAGATCATGGTCAAAGAAGATGAAGCTAAAGAGGAATTACCCGTTGGATTTATAACAACCAACCTTATCCCTGTCTTCAGTAGTTTTGGCATTATGCAATCTATGAAACTCTATGATGCTATCAATAAAAACTTTAGAGGAGACTCAGATAAAAAATTAATACTTTCTTCCAGACATCATCCTATTACGGGAAAATTCTTAGGACATTTTGGTGCATTTTTAGATGAAAATTTTCGTACTTATGATTATTATGTAGGTGTATACGATGCTATATATAATCTTGCCGCAGCATTAAAAAGAAAAAGTAAATATAGCCATTTCTCCCAAATAAAACTGATGAATGCACTCAAAACAAGATTGGGGATAGATACTAATCCTGAAGCATTAGCAGCCTATAAACTTTTTCTACATACTGAGTTTGATCATACTAAACCAAAAACAACCGATAAATTCTCTGCCATCTATAATGCATTTAATATAGAAAAACCAAATGAACAACGTTATGATAATAACGAGTTTAAATCCTTCCTTGTCAATCTTGATATGCAGTATCTTAAAACATCTAAAAACTCTTTTCTCACTTATGCGAAACAAGACATTGATAATTGGTATAAAAGGCCTTTACGCTTTATTATCAACCGTATTACGACGCTTGAAAATGACAGAGCAGAAATTTATCCTGATCATGCAGGTATTGCTACAATGACCAGCGTTGGTGCATGGGTGGGAAGCAGTTCAATTAAAGATAAAAACGGTTTTCATTTTTTACCTTTAGATGTGCCTCAGGATGAAGGAAAAGAAGGTTTACGCACTGCTCTGAGACTATTACCTGGAGAAATAGCAACAGATCTCACGAATGGGGGAACAAGTTTTGGCTATACCGCACTTTATTATAATGATAAGATGCCTTTGATAGATGCGCTGGAAACAAAAGCATCTTTTGTCGTTGCAAATAAAACATCCAATTTCGTACGTGTAGATGTCTCTGCCTTTCATGATTATGATGACTTTATGAAATTTGGGGCAGGTGTAAGTTTCTTTGGAGATACAAAAGGCTCATTCTACAAAGAAGACAGTGCTTATGGTTTAAACACTTATATAGACATCGTTGATATCTTTAGGCTCACGTATGTTTATAGAGAGGGAGAAAAAGTAGATAATAATTATCTTTACTTTGGGATTGAAAATATCCCTAGTCTAATTTACTGGCTAAACAGATAAAAGAAATAGTAAAAACTATTTCTTTTTCTTTTTCTTCGTCATATTTTCCATCACAAACCATACTGTACCGATAATACCAAACAAGATCACTGGCGCGATCCATGGATTGATCTTGATATATGCAAACACTGCTATAATTGCTTCACTCGAATAGTATGCACTAAGCCCTATGGTCAAAACAAACACAATAGAAGCAAAAATATTATAAAACGCAAACTTCCTAAAGTCATACTTTGAAAGTGCCATAGAGAGAGGTACTAAGGTTTTGATACCATACAAAAATTTCTGTATAAATATGGCCGCTATCCCATACTTACGCATGATCAGCGTTGCAAGGGCTATTTTACGTTTATGTTTTGCAAAGTAAGGCTGTATCTCTTTTTTCTGATATTTCCCTAGGTAAAAAAGAAACATGTCACCCATATAGTTTGACACTGTTGCCACTGCCAAAGCAGTAGTAAGGTCCATCTTCCCCATAAAAGAAAATACACCTGCCGCAGCAACGATGAACAACGAACCACCAAAGGCAAAGAATGCAACTGCCAAATAACCCCAAGCTTCAAGAGAACCAAAATCCATAAAATGTCCTAAAATTTAATTAAAGAATCATATCTAAAATAGTTTAATGGTTGAGTAAACTCATATCAAGTAGACGAAAAAGTACATTCTCCCAGAGCCATTAACTTAATTTATGATGTAGGGAATTATGCACCCAAACTTTTAATTAAGTCGACATTTATGATACACTATTAAAAATACAAACGGAGGATTAAAATCATGTGCCTTGTTGGAAAATTTAAGTGTTTACTGGCTTTATCATGCGTAATAATTATTTCAATAACGGGGTGTAACAATTCTAATCCTGATAATCGAACCATTCAGGGGCTTGTCCTGACTGGCGATACGGCCGTGGTTGGCAGCAAGATTTCTATATATAACACCAGCCTCGAAAATGGCACAAAGGCACTCAAAAGTACCATAACACAGGCGGATGGTAGTTTCAAGCTCAAGTTTTCAATCAGTGACAGCGACAATGGTACTGTATTTCTAGCAACCTCTGGTGGTAAACTAGCAAATATTGTTAAAGACTTACCCGCACAATATTCCCTTGCCGTGGTTCTCGCCTCATCTGTTGATAACCAAAATGTTGTCCTAAATGACCGTACAACCGTGGCCTCAGCCTTTGCACTTGCACAATTTATAACTGACGAGGGTATTTCAGGTATCGGTCCTGGATTAGCAATTGCTGCAAACATGATCACTAATCTTGTTGACATTGAAACTGGTAATCCAGGTTTAACTATTTTAAATGATGACAACGAACCTTCTTCAGATTTTAGCGCCTTAAAATCTCTAAATGAAATGTCAAACTTACTTGCTAGCTGCGCCAACAATGAGGCTGTTTGCGAGAAAATGATGCAGTTAGCACTTTCCTTAAACAATACCGCACCCACAGATACTTTTCATGCTGTTGTTAATATGGCAAAAAATCCATGGAGAGACCCCGTTCCACTATTCGATTTAGTTACTTCTGACACTTATCAACAAGATTTAGGTAAGACGGCACCCTCATCCTGGACACTGGCCCTTAAATTTAAAGGAGACCCTGTTCAATTAGCCGGCCCAGGCAATATGGCATTTGATGCTGACGGTCAAATGTGGATTACCAATAATCTAGTTACTGATGATACCTATATCCTTCCAGACTGTGGCAGCCAGCAAATATTTAAGATGGATCCGAGTACCGGAAAAGTCGATGTTTATACGGGTGGTGGTTCATATGGCGCTGGTTTTGGTATCGGCATTGCTCCAGACACAGACGATATTTGGCAGGGCAACTATGGCTTTAAAGGTAGCACTTGTCCAGGCGACCTTGCCAATAACAGCGTCTCTCAATTTGCGTCAGATGGCACTGCTATTTCTCCCGATGCAACCACCTTTGATATATTTGGTAATCCAAAAGATGGCGGCTGGACTCAAGGTGGTATTGGCTGGCCACAAGGCACTGTGGCAAATGTTGACGGCGACATCTGGATTGCCAGCTGTAACGGCGCAACTACTTCTACAGGTCAGGTTGATGTCACCATTTATCGTGACGGCGATCCGGATAATTTTCTGACGATCACTGATCCTGATCTGGTTAAACCATTTGATGTAGCCTTTGATAGTGAAGGCAGGGCCTGGGTATCTGGTGAAGTTACCGACAATATACTTGCTTATGATAGTAATGGTAAACAATTAGCAAATTTTAATCTCGGTATTGATTCAAAACCCATGGCAATAGCTTCCGATAGCAGAGGTAATATCTGGGTAACCCTTTCTGGCCAGATAGAGTTGCCCTGCCCGGATGCACCAGGAAGATTACTTACAGGTACTCCTGGAATCGCTATGATAAACATTAACGGGATACAGCTAAATACACGTGAAACCACTCTATCTAGCGTTGATAAAAAGGTGCCTGGTGGTATGGAGGTTACCTGGGGTATCGCCGTTGATGGTGATGACAATGTTTGGGTAGCCAATTTCAAAAAAGGTGGCCTCTCAAGCTTTTGTGGTGCAAATTCCGATGCTTGTCCTACCGGTTACAAAACCGGAGATGCTTTGTCACCGGATGTTACGGGTTACCACAGTGATTTACTCGATCGCAATACTGGCGTAGAAATCGATTCCTCAGGCAATGTATGGTTAGCCAATAATTGGAAAAATATCCCATTGCAACCAGATCCGGCTGGTGACGGTATGGTGGTGTATATTGGTCTCGCAGCACCACTAAAAGTACCATTAATAGGCACACCCGAAAAACCTTAAAAAGTTAAAAATATAGACATTTTTTCTATCTGTTATTTTAAATATCTTGATTGTTTGTGCTATACTATTCATTGAATAAATAGTTATTCGTAAAAATCGAAGAGGAGAAAACCATGAAAGAGAAACAGAGAAAACCAGCGTGCGAAGAAAAGGAATGCTATGAGAGCATTACCCATACTATGACGGTAAAAATTACTTATGCAGATAACATAGAAGGTGATTGCCCTGTTCTTCAACCAGTAGATCAAGCTAAATATGTAAAACAAGCTCGCGGTGTCTTCCGTGCATTTGCAGAAGCTCATTGCAAGTTTGGAGATGAGGATGGTAGCAAGACGCAGTGTGAAAGTCCTTGCGAGTGTAAGCCGAAAATAAGTGATGTAAATACAGAAACTCTCGGTACAGGGAAGTGGCCAGATTCTAAAAAATGTTATGTAAAAATAAAGGTTTCTGGAACAATAAACTGTAAATGTGAAAATGACTAAAAGGACATAAGCAATTTTTATGATTATATACAATTTGTAAAAATAGAGTGAAAAATCTTTCAAGGTGACATATTTTAAAAATAGCCGGACATTTATGATATACTAGTATATGAATAATAAAGCAATAGTGGGACATAGTGTTCCCCTAATAAATAGATGGTTTCACTCAATTGAACAATAATTAAGGAGAAAGATATGAGCTCAGGCCCTTGGGACGACCCCGTAATTCAGGGATATCTAAGAGAATGGCGATCTAATGTTCAGCGGTGCGTCAAGAAAATACATCCTAGATGCAACGTTGATCCTTTCGGTCGTATGTATGGGGTTACAAACACTGGAGGTGTCATTACTATAAATTATGATCCAGATGGTATCCCGGACACAGTTTTACCGACATCCCGAGAATATTACTACACGTACTTTCATGCACCTCTTGGTGATAAATTTTATCCATATACAGGTCTTCAATATATCCAGTTTCGTCAAAATGGAACCAACCCTGGTTCTCTCCTAGGCTGTTCACCTTGATTGAAAAACCTAACAAGACAAGTTCACTCGGACGTTAAAAGCACCGTTTCTCTCTGCTTTTAGAGCCGGCGATTTTTAAAGCAATATTTCACACCTTGACAAACAAAGTATAATTTTTATATCAAAAAAGGTATTAAATAAAGTTTGAATATGCTGAAAGTAAAAGCCAAATCAATAAGAATAAGCACAAAATCTATGGAAAGATGAAAAAAGTAAGTTAACAAAAGGAACATATACGATGAAAAAATATTTTATATTTTTATACTCAATAGTTGGGTACTTACTTTCTCTTAGTACTTTAACTTTTTTAATTTTATGGGTTTATCCATGGGGGTTTATGGGGTTTTATATAGATAATCCAATTATAAAAATAGAATTAAATCCTATTTTAGTAGATGCGATGCTATTATTATTCTTTGCTTTACAACACTCTCTTATGGCAAGAAGTTTTTTTAAAGACGGATTACTTAAAAATGTTTCAAATGCAGTAAAATCTGCTACTTATTCTGTTGCTTCATCAATCTGCTTGATACTTATATTTTATTTTTGGCAACCGTTAGATGGGTATGCTTGGAACATTCAAGATGGTTTTTTAAGCTGGAGTATGAGCACACTCTATATTACTGGATGGGTTATTGCATTTCTTGCTACTTTTATAATAGATCATTTTGAACTTTTTGGCTTACATCAAGGATATAGAGCTTTAAAAAATATTCCAGAACCAGAAATTAACTTTCAGATAAACTATTTTTATAAATACATAAGACATCCTATTCAAGCAGGTACACTTATAGGGTTATGGGCAACACCATCTATGAGTTACACTCATCTTCTACTGAGTGTTGGTATGAGTATTTATGTTTTAATAGGTCTTTATTACGAAGAAAAAAGTTTAATCAGCACTTTTGGAAAAGAGTATAGTGACTATATAAAGAACACTCCAATGTTGGTCCCATTCATTAAGAGAAAATAAATCAACATACCGATAGAAGAGAACCCTCTGAATAACTAATGCATTCATTATGAGTACATTAGTTATTCAGAGGGTTCTATAGGCTATAATCATACCCATGATAAGCACACTCCTCTCCATACTCTTTGTTTATGTCTTCATAATGCTTGGATACATGGCTAAACGTATCTTTAAAGAAGATATCAGTACCAAGACCCTAACTTTAATGTCTGTCTACTTTCTTCAGCCTTTTGTGACTATCTGGGGCTTTAGCACTGCCAAGTTACACACTGAGCATATTTATGTTCCATTGGTGTACCTGGCAATTATTTTATCTTTACTCATTCCAACCATACTTTTAGGAAAGTTAATATTTAACAATATTAAAGAACGTGCTATCTTTTCCATTGCCGGTTTTGTGGGCAATACAGGTAACATTGGGATCCCTCTTGGGATTGCACTTTTTGGAGAACAAAGCGTTATTTATACCACACTCATTAACATTACCAATGTTTTTGTTGTCTATATCATCGGTGTTTATATCTATTCAAGAGGATCATTTAGTATCAAAGATTCACTCTTTAACATTATCAAAATCCCTATCATACCTGCTTCCATTGTTGCAATATTAATTAATATAAATAATATACAACTCTCCTCTGAAATAGAAGAATTTCTCAAAATGGGCGCTTACGCAGGGATCATACTGCAACTTTTTTTATTGGGGACATTCCTGCAAGGTATACGCATCAAAGAACTTCATCCTAAACTCTTTATAGGAACGTTAAGCCAAAAGTTCATCTTCGTTCCTCTGGCAACAGCTCTTATACTCAGCTTCACAAATTTGCCACTCTTTGTACAAGGTGTGATTTTTATGGAGATGATGGTACCCCTAGCAATAGCAAACATAAATCTTGCTTCTTTATATAACTGTAAACCTAAAGATGTTACTTCACTTATTTTAGTGAGTACTTTACTGTTTATACCACTATTATTTGCCTTGAGTTATATTATAAACCACTACTATTTATGATAAAATAATCTATTATTTCACTAGGAGTCTTTATGCCTAAAAAAACCCTTATCATCGGCGCTGGCGGTGTTGGAAATGTTGTTGCTTTTAAGTGTGCTATGAATGCAGATACCTTTGGAGACATCACATTAGCCAGCCGTACGGTGAATAAATGTGATGCTATTGCCAAAAATGTTAAAGACAAAACAGGTGTACAACTCAGCACTGCCAAAGTAGATGCTGACTCTGTGCCTGAACTTGTTACACTCATCACAAAGTTAGATGCTGACATTGTCATCAACGTAGCACTTCCCTACCAAGACCTAACGATCATGGATGCCTGCACACAAACAGGTGTTGATTATCTTGATACAGCCAACTATGAACACCCGGATACTGCGAAGTTTGAATACAAAGAACAGTGGGAGAGAGATGAGCAGTTTAAAGAAGCAAATGTCATGGGTCTTCTAGGTTCAGGGTTTGACCCAGGCGTGACCAATGTCTTTTGTGCTTATGCCCAAAAACACTACTTTGATGAGATTCACACCATAGACATACTCGACTGTAATGCGGGGGATCATGGGTATCCCTTTGCTACCAACTTTAACCCTGAGATAAACCTGCGTGAAGTTTCTGCAAAAGGTCGCTACTGGCAAAAAGACGATAATGGACAAGCTTCATGGATAGAAACTGACCCTATGGAGATCAAACAGCTGTGGGATTACCCAGAAATAGGACCCAAAGATTCTTATCTGCTTTACCATGAAGAGATGGAATCTTTGGTCAAACACATTAAAGGACTCAAACGCATACGCTTCTTTATGACCTTTGGAGAGTCGTACCTGACACATATGAAGTGTTTAGAGAATGTAGGCATGCTAGGTATCAAAGAAGTGGAGCATAAAGGTATGAAGATAGTCCCCATGGAATTTCTAGCTACCCTGCTTCCTGATCCTGCAAGTTTAGGACCTAGAACTAAGGGAAAGACGAACATTGGTATCTTTGCTAAAGGCTTGAAAGATGGTCAAGAAAAAACTATTTACATTTACCAAGTCTCTGACCATGAAAAATGTTATGCAGAAGTATTGAGTCAAGGAGTCAGTTACACTACAGGCGTACCAGCGATGATAGGGGCTAAACTCATGTTAGAAAGGAAATGGCAAGGTAAAGGTGTCTTCAATATGGAAGAATTCGATCCTGATCCGTTTATGGATGAACTAAATGCACAGGGCTTACCATGGAAAGTGATGGAGCTTGGAGCAGATGAAACAAGATTGGTAGAGTAAGCTATGGACTTTTTACTTAAAAAATTTGTTACTATGTTTTTAATGCCTCTACCTTTAGGTATTGCGTTCATAATACTAGGACTGTTCTTTCTCTATAGAAATAAATTAACCCAAGCTAAACTCACACTTTCATTCAGTATTGTGTGGTTATTTATTTTTTCATATTCACCAATTTCCAACATCCTCTTATATGCCATAGAATCTAATAATCCTACTCTTCATACAGCACCTAAGAATATAAAGCATATATATGTATTGGGTGGCGGACACCATACTGATGAAAGCTTACCTATTACTTCACAGGTAGTAGCTACATCTGTGGTAAGACTAAACGAAGGTATACGCCTCTATCATCAACTAAATAGAAAAGCAAAAATTATTGTTTCTGGATACCATGGATTATATGACACAACAGAGCATGCTGTTATGCAAAAAAAATTAGCTATGTCATTAGGTGTATATAATGAAGATATTATTTTACACTTAGGGACAAGAGATACACAAGAAGAAGCAGAAGCAGGGAAAAAGTTACTAGGAGTTAAACCATTTATATTAGTGACA
>Ga0164313_10002518_pt1 | contig 16368 bp, 9 predicted proteins | sample GuaBasSedimGuay4_FD_113735 | JGI IMG/M metagenome (GOLD analysis project Ga0164313, IMG submission 113735) | Subseafloor sediment microbial communities from Guaymas Basin, Gulf of California, Mexico - Guay4, Core 4569-4, 0-3 cm | ecosystem: Environmental > Aquatic > Marine > Hydrothermal vents >...
AAGAGAACGTTCAGGCCAACTATGGCCTCGCTGCGCGGCCTCTGTACCGTGAGGGCGCGGGGTGTTCCGCGTTTTCCATCTCCTTCCTCGACCTCGGGAACCTCATCGAGCCCGAGTACTACGACGAGTGGTCGTTCCAGGTGCGGGCCCCGGCGGACCTCGTCGGAGGCACCCAGAACCCTGGCAACAGCGTCAGTCTGTGGCGCTTGTTCTGGCTGACCCGAGACTGGGCGACCCCCGGCGAGGAAGGGTTCGACGTCTTCGGCTGGGATCCGACCCTGATGTTCCATTCCATCCGGCAGATGGCCGAAGACGACGTGCGCGCCGGCAACGACAACGCCGAAGCGCGAGGCCGCGCCATCGGCTTGGTGCTCGACCGAACCGACGTCGTCGCTCGGGACGCGCTCCTCGATCGCACCTTCTTCCATAACTGAGCCTCGGGCCGTTCCGTTCGAGCACTCCGGACCGGGTTGCGCCCGATCAACTCCCCGGCACCCCCCTCTGGGAAGGTCGGACGAGTCCAACCATGCGCCTCTTCGAGCCCATCTCCCTCGGTGGGGTGACCATCCCCAACCGGATCGTGAAGTCGGCGATGGCCGAGGGACAGTCCGACGCGTCGGGGCAGGCGCTCCCGGGTCTCGCGCGCATGTACGGGCGCTGGGCGCGCGGCGGCGTTGGCCTGGCGATTACCGGGATGGCTCACATCAGGCCCGGCTTCTCGTTCACCGATCGGGAGATCGGCCTCTACCGCGACGCCAACGTCGAGCCGCTCCGGGCGGTGACCGCCGCGGCCCATGAGCACGGCGGACGCATCTTCGCCCAGCTCTGCCATGCGCCGCCCCAGCTCCCCCGGGCCAAGGCCAAGGAGCTCGGCGCCGTGGCCCCCTCCGGCGGTTTGTGTCGCACGAACCTGCGCTGGGGCCGCGCGCTGACTGGCGACGAGCTTCGCCGCTTGGCGAAGGACTTCGGGGCCGCGGCCCGGCGCGCCCGGGAGGCGGGCTTCGATGGGGTCCAGCTGCACGCGGCCCACGGCTACCTCCTGTCGCGAATGCTGAGCCCCCGGGACAACCGCCGGACCGACCGCTGGGGCGGCAGCTTCGAAGGACGCCTCGCGTTTCTTTCGGAGGTCTACTCGGAGGTACGCCGCGCCGTCGGGGACGACTACCCCATCATCATCAAGCTCAACGCCCACGACGGCCTGCGCGGCGGCCTCGACATCGAGACTTCGCTGAGGATCGCTCGGCGCCTCGAAGAATGGGGCATCGCCGCCATCGAGGTCTCGGCGGGCATCGCCGAAGTAGGCCTCGGCTTCTTCCCGAACCGCGGCTCCATCCCCGTCGAATCGAGCAAAGAATATCTGGGCGTCGAGTTTCCGTTTCTCCGGCCGGTGAAGCCGGTCCTCGGGCCGATCATTCGCGGCCTGTCGCGCTCGGTGCGCCTGCGCGAAGAGGCGTACTTCGCCCCCCTCGCCGAGCGCTTCGCAAGGGCCGTGAGCGTTCCGGTGATCTGCGTCGGCGGGATTCGCACCCTGGCGACGGCTTCGCGCCTCGTCGAAGACACGCCGGTCGCCATGGTCTCCCTCGCCCGGCCCCTCGTGCGCCAGCCGGGGCTTCCCCGGGCATGGCAGCGCGGCGAGAGCCCCACGGCCCAGTGCACCTCCTGCAACGAGTGTTTCGTGCACCTCGGCTTCGGCCAGCCGCTGAAGTGCTGGAACAAGACCGCGTAGAGCGCCCGGGCACAGAGCCCGATTACTTCAACGCGCTCAGCTTGTCTCGGTGACGGGCTTGGGCGGCGTTGTACTCCGACTGTTCGAGGCCGAGGGCCGTCGCGAGGCGGCGCAGGTAGTTGGTCTCGGCCATCGAGAGCTCGTCGTCGGCGGCGGCGAGGTCGAGGAGGACCTCGAGGATCTCGACGCGCTGCTCGCGCTCCGTGAGCTTCCGGAGGTCGCGGACCCAGTGCTGGTCTCCGGCGGAAACCACGCGACCGATGCCTTCACTCAGCACAGTGCAGATGGCGTCTACTCCGGCAGCTTCGAGGCCGTGGATGCGGCCGAGCTCTTCGCGCACGTGGCGCTCCTCGGCGGGGCTGTATTCCTGGTCGGCGAAGGCGACGGCGGCGAGGAGTCCAGCGATAGCGGTCACGACCGCGCGGGTTTCTTCGGACGCGTCGACCATGTGCGCGGCCACGGCGTCCGAGAGGGGATCGGCGGTACCGGCGGCCTTGGCGGGCGTGCCGCTTCCGTCGAGGAGATTCTTGAGGGCGTCGAGGAGACTCACGGCGTCGGATTGTACACGGTCCTGAGGCCAACCTCCCGGGCGTCATCTTGGGGCAGTTCAGGGAGCGGCCGTGCCGGGGGCGGGGAGAATCGCGTCACCTTGCGGCGTGATGCGAAAGACGGTGGCGTGGAGTTTCATCTCGCCGTCATCGAAGGTCATCTCGTCGTCACTCTCCATGACAGTGATCGCCGGGTCGCCGTCGACCGCCGTCTGGTCCGGATCGTAGCCCTCGATGAGGCCGTCGGGGACGGGGCGCCAGTCGCACTCGAAGTAGCCCTGGCCCGAGCCACCGTAGAGGCGTTGCCCCGCGCAGCTCAGCTCGGCCTGGCACCAGAAGCCTTCGGCGTTGCGCCGCACGTGGCTCACCTCGAGGTCGCACATGGTGCCCTCCTCGACACCGGCAATGAACTCGGCGGAGATGACTCGAACCTCGAAGTGGGCCGTCGCGACCTTCGTCTCTCCTGCGTTGTCGGCCGCCTCGATCGGCCCCGGGGCATCGGGGAGCTCGAGGCCGGGGTGGGCTCCCCCCCCGCCGGGGCCTCCGATCGGGGCCACCGAGGGCAGTCCCCCGCCCAGGCCGCCGAAGCCCTCGGTCATCAAGATCCCGATGATGGCGGGGCCGACGCAGCTCCCGGCGATGCCGAGGAAGAGCAGGCCACCGCAGCCGACGCCGATCCATGACCACAGGTTGCCGCGTTTCGCCTCACCGTCTCCCATCGACGCTGACCATACACCGATTTGTGCGTTACCTTCCGCCGCGATGGAGGCTGTCCAAGGACCAGACCAAGTGTCGTCGAGCGCCCCTCGACGCGCCCACGAAGAACGGCGGTCCCGCTACGAGGCCGAGCAGGCGAGCCTCGACGCGCGCCAGGGGCAGCTCTCCCTCGCGCGGCTGGCGTGTTTCCTCGGCGCGGTGGTCATCGGCGTCGCCGGCGTGAGTCAGGCCTCTTTGCCGATGATCGGCGGAGGGGCGCTCCTGGTGGTCGTCTTCTTCCTCCTGGTCGCCGTGCACGCCAAGGTAATCGGGGCCCGGGACCTCGCGCGGATCCGGCGCGACGTTCACGTCCGGCACCTCCAGCGCCTCGATGGCGCGTGGATGGAGCTGCCCTCCACCGGCGAGGGGCTCGCCCCGAAGGACCACCCCTACGCTTTCGACCTCGATCTCATGGGTCCGGGGTCGCTCTTCCAACGCCTCGACGTGACCCACACGGTCCGGGGGGAGAGAACTCTCGCGACCTGGCTCGGAGAAGCGGCTTCCTCGGAGGTCGCCCGGGCTCGCCAGGAGGCGGTCCGCGAACTGGCGAAGGCGGTCGAGTTTCGTCAGGAGCTCGAAGCCTCGGCGGAGATCGCGGGCGGCCAGGAAGCGTTGGATAGGCTGGGCAAGCTCGACCCGGCTCCTTTCCTCGAGTTCACCCAGACCAAGGCCTTCGTGACGGCGCGGCCGTGGCTCACGCCGCTGCTCTTCGTGCTCCCGCCGGTGACGGTCGGCCTCTCGATTGCATCGCTCTTCGATCTCGTCCCGCAATGGGCCTTCGGCATCGGGGTGCTGGCGCAATCGGCGCTCTTCCTCTGGAGCTCGAAGGCCGTGCTGCCCACTCTCGATCTCATCTCGGCCCGGCGGCGTTTCGCCGAAGCCTATGCGCGAATCTTCGAGACCATCGAGGGCGCCGAGGTGCATGCACCGGCGCTCGTCTCCATCAAGGAGCGCCTCGCGGCGGGGGGCGTGGCGCCGAGCAGTCACATGCGTCGCCTCGACCGCTGGGCGGGCTTTGCCGAGTTGCGCACGAACGTGCTCATCCATTTCCCGGCCAACGTCTTCCTTCTCTGGGACCTGCACGTCGTACGCGGCCTCGAGCGTTGGAACGAGAGCGTCGGTTCGCACATGGACGACATCTTCGAGGCGGTTGGTGAGCTCGAGGCCCTGGCATCTCTCGCGACCCTCGCCGGAGGCGACCCCACCGCCACCTTCCCCGACCTCGTCGACGGAGCCGAGCCCTTCGAGGCGACGCTCCTGGCTCATCCCCTGCTGACCGCCTCGGCCCGCGTCGCGAACGACGTGTCCCTCCGGGGCGCCGGGACCGCGCTCATCGTCACCGGCTCGAACATGGCGGGCAAGAGCACTCTGCTGCGGGCCATTGGCCTGAACCTGGCCCTGGCCTACGCCGGCGGCCCGGTCATCGCCGGGTCGATGAAGGCCCCCCGGGTGCGTCTGCGCGCGAGCATGCGCGCCAACGACGACCTCCAGCGTGGGGCGAGCTACTTTCACGCCGAACTCACCAAGTTGCGCGGTGTCGTCGTCGACGCCGACGACGAAGAGGCGCCGCCGATTTTCTTCCTCCTCGACGAGTTGCTCCGCGGAACGAATGCCCGAGCCCGGCACATCGGAGCCCGGAGCGTCCTGATGCACCTCTTGGACCGTCGCGGCACCGGCGTCGTCGCGACCCACGACGTCGCCCTGGCGAAGCTCGAGGAGGAGCACCCCGACCGGGTGCAAAACGCGCACTTCACCGACGTGATGAAAGACGGCGAGATGTACTTCGACTACCGCCTGAAAGAGGGGGTCGTGAAGAGCAGTAACGCCCTGCGGCTCTTGAAAATGGCTGGGATCGACGTGCCAGACGACGATTCACCCATAGATTGACCTTCGTCCGTCGGATCTCACCGCGATCCGGCGCCCCTCGGCTATACTCCCGGGCGATGCGCGGCCACCGGGACTACCTGGGGGGACTCACCCAGCTCGGGCGGACTGAAGACGCCGACGAGCGCCGGGCTCTGTGGCGCCAGTCGATGGCCACCTTGGCGAACGAGATCGCCGTGCAGCGTCCGGTGCCCCTCGAAGGCTACGACCCCGAGGCTCTGCGTCGGAGCATCGATGTTTGTATCGCGACGAAGCTCATCGACGAGCTCGACTTCCTGTCCCGACCGGCCGCGGCGGCGTCGCTCTACGAGCTCGCGGCGGCGCTCCCCGATGGGCCTGCCCGGCGGCAGCTCGGACGTCGCGTCCTTGGCCACCTCTACGACGGAGACGCCGCGACCTTCGTGGCCCTCGCGACCCAGATGGCCGTGGGTTCACCGAAGGCGCTCTCGGGGGCCCCGGTCCGTGCTCGGGTGGCTCTCTCCCTCGCGCTGCCCCTCGGCGCCGGCGCTCGGGCGGACGTCCTGGCCCTCGCCCTGATCAGCCGTAAGGAGGTCGAGCGCGAATGGCTCACGCTTCCTTCGACCGGCTCCCTGTCCTCGCGACGCCTCGCCGCCCGACTCCTCGAGCGGGCGGCCCGAGAGGCGGCCCGGCGGGCTGGCGAAGGGGACGAGTCGGGGCTCCGCGTATTTCAGACCGACTCCGTGCAGGCGGCCTGGACGCGGCTGCTCTCGGACCGTGAGTCCCTCGTATGGCGCCACGTCGCCACCGCCCGCGGGTTGCTCTCGGAGGCCGTCCCGGAGCACGCCGGCATGATCGAGCGGCACCTCAAGACCGGGCTGACGCCGACCGAGTGGCGCCGGGCGGCGGCCTCCATCGCCGCACGCATCGCGGTCGCGCCGAAGGAGGCGATGCGAGCCATTCATACCTTCCTCGAAGGCGGCGTCATCGACCGCGACCGCGGCGTCGCCGGCGCCATGATCCTCGGCCTCCCCCGGGCGGCGGAGACCGAACCAGAGATTGTGGAAGAGCTGCTACCGAAGCTGATACAGAAGGGGGGCCTCGACGCGACCGAGGCCCTCGTCGAGCTTCGCCGCGAGCGCCTCGGTGGTGATGTCGGGGCCTGGGCCTCGGAGCTGGCCCGGGCCGAGCTGCGCCAGATGGCCGAGGCTGGGACCGAGGATGACGGCAACCGGGGCCTGGTCGAAGCGCTTTACGACGAGCTCGCCGACGAGGCGGCGCGGAACGTCGTGACCCTCCCCGACAAGATCGGCCTCGCCCTCATGGCCTTCGCCGAGAAGGGCCCCCGGCCGGCCCACGAGGCTGCCCACGAGCTGGTCGAAGCGGCGGACGGCACCCTCGGCATGATCGAGCTCACCCGCGAAGACCGCGAGGGGCGGGTGCACATCTGCCGCGCCCTCCGGGAGCTCGACCTCGCGGTGCTCGAAAAGGGCACGCTCCTCGACCTCTTGATGCTCGGCGCCAAGCCTGGCGGCCAGGCGCCCGCAGCCGAGGAGATCGATGCGCTCTTCGGTCGGCTCTCGCGCTACCTGACGGAAAAGGAGCGCGCGCCGATCGATACGCCGGGGCCGGTCCCCCACATGACCTACCGCATTCGGCGAATGCGCGCGCTCTTGCACCTCGTCGACGTCGACGAGGGATTCGCCGCGGGGCAGGCGGCGGTGCACCGGGCGCGGCGCCTCGAGACGGTGAACGCCCTCCTCGGTCGGGTGACCAACGACGAGGTGACGCCGCTCCGCCGCATCACCTGCGCAGCGGCGTCGCGGGCTTGCGACGCTCTCGTCCGCGAGGACATCTGTGAGGTCAGCGACATCGTCCTCGCTGCGGGTCGGGCTGTCCACGACGACGCCGACCTGACGGTCTTCGCCGAAGCGACGATGGATCCCGAGATCGAGGCGACCCTCCGAGCCTACCTCGCCCTCGGCGGAGCAGTTCAGGCGAACGCCCGCAGCGGCGCCTCGGAGCGCGCTTCGATCGACGCCCTCCGGAGCTTCGCTCACGCCCTGCCGGTCGCGACCTCGCCCCGAGTCGAGGCGCTCCGGGGGGGAGTCATCCGCCTCGCTGCGGCCCTCGAAGGCGTGGCGATGTCGAGCTCCCTCCGCGAGCTCGCCGAGGGGTCCGAGGGGACCCTCCTCGCACCCCTCGAGGCGGCGGTGATGGAGCTGGCCCAGCTCGCGGCCGGGGCCCAGCGTCGTCTCGGCGGCGAAGTTGCGGAGGCGCCGGCGAGCGGTGCGGCGATTCGCATGGTGGACTTTGCCGTCGAGCGCGCGATTCGCGGCAACCGCGAGAGCCTCGGCGATGCCATCGGGGCGGTGCGAGAGTCACTGCAGGAAGAGCTGCTCCCGCGCCTCGCGGATGTGACGCTCTTCGTCCTCGAGCGCGTTCGCGACATGCCCCTCGACGCGGTCCGCCGCACCCGCATGAGCTTCGTACCGAAGGCCTCGATCAAGGCCCCGTTGCCGGCATGGCTCCCGCCGGGCCGAACTCTCGGGGGCTTCTACGTCCTGCGCTCCCTCGGAGCGGGGGCTGGGGGCTCGGTTTTCGTCGCCCGGCGAGCGGAGCAGAAGGGTGACGAGGGGGCCGACCGTTTTGCTCTCAAGGTTCCCGAGTACGACGGTGCCGCAGCGCAGACCCTCTCCGAGAAGGAGTTCCTCGACATGTTCCGCGACGAGGCCGGCGCGCTGCTTTCGCTGCCGGCCCACGAAAACCTCGCCGGTTTCGTGACCTTCGACGCGGGCGCCCAGCCGAAGCCGATCCTCGTCATGGAGCTCGTCGAAGGGCCCACCCTCGAGCGCGCCCTTTCGATGGAAGACATCGACGTCGACCGAGCCTTCGAGATCATCGAGGGCATCGCCGACGGCTTGATGGCGATGCACCGGAAGGGTATCGGTCACCTCGACGTGAAACCGTCCAACGTCATCCTCCGGGACCCGGACGGGCTCGCCGGCCCCCTGCCGCCGCGGGAACCGGTCCTCGTCGACTTCGGCCTCGCCGGTCGTCACGTGCGGCCCGGGTGTGCCACGGGCAACTACGGGGCGCCCGAGATCTGGGGTGCTTTCGGTGAGGACGCGGTCTTGTCTCCCTTGCCCGCCGACGTCTATGCCTTCGGCTGCGTCGCCTACGAGTTACTGACGGGCAAGACCCTCTTCGACGCCCAGTCGCCGATTGCGCTCATCACCAGCCACCTCGCCCACGACGGCCGCCCCGAAGCGATCGAGACCCTCGCCGGCAGCATGCTCCTCGAGCCCCTCGCGGAGGTGCTCGAGACTACCCTCCGACGCCATCCCACGGACCGGGCCGCCATGGTCGACGTGAAGCGCGGCCTCGGTCAGCTGCGCCGGACTTACGCAGGCGCCTCCTGGCCGCTTGGGGCGGCTCTCTAGGCGAGGTCCGGGCCCTGGCGATGTCCCTGGGAGACGCACCGACTCGCACTCGCGTCCGGGCCGTGCGACCATGGGTGGGTGCGATTGTCTTCTTGGCTCCCTTGGTCGCTGCTTGGCCTCGCATTGATCTCGACTGCCTGTGACGGCTCGGACGGGCCGGCCGATGGCGCGGCCGACGCTTCGGTCCCCGACGGGTCGGGCGACGCCGGCTCCGGGGTGGCGCCCCCCGCTCCAGCCGCTGCCCCGAACTTCGGGCCCTGCCCCGAGGGCTACCGGGCCTTCGATGCCGATGGGGTCACGGCGTGTGATCCGTGGCCCGAGACCGGGCGCGCGGCCTGCTCTGCGGGCGAGGCTCATTTTCCCGGCACGCCGGGGTGCGCCCTCGTCGGCCCGGCGTGTCCCGCGGACGGGTTCCCCGCGGACCTGCCCGTGGGCCCCGCGCTTTACGTATCCGAAGGCGCAACCGGGGGGACCGGCTCGCGGGACCAGCCCTTTGGCACCGTGACCGAAGCCCTCGCCATCGCGGCCCCGGGCGATGTCGTCGCCATCGGCGTCGGGACGTATCGGGAGCGCGTTTCGCTCCCGTCGGGCGTGAAGGTGATCGGTGCCTGTGCTGCCGGGGTAACGATTCGGGGCGCAGACGCGGCAGGTGCTGCGGCGTCGCTTCGCCATGTCACTCTCGGGGGAGGCCTCGGTTCCGGGCTCCTCGTCGGCCCCGACAGGGGCATCTCCCTCGATGGGGTGATCATTCACGAGGCCTCGTACGGCGGTATCGTCGTTCGCGGCGGCACCATTACGGGCCGCCAGGTCGTGGTCACCGATACGATCAACGTCGAGGTGGATGACGGATGTGGCGTCACCGTGCGCGATGGAGGTTCGGCGGAGTTCGACGAGTTGGTGATTGGGCGTGCACGCGCCGAGGCGGTCTACGTGACCGGGGCCGGCAGCAGCGCGACCATTCGCGGCGGGTCCATCTTCGACGTGCGCCCGGATGCCGACGACCACTCGGGGTTGGGGGTTCTCGTGAATCGGACGGGTTCCATCACCCTCGAGGACGTCATCATCGACGGCGCTCGCTCGGTCGGGATCCTCGGCCGCACCCGTGCCACCGTGACGCTCACCGGCGTCATCATCCGAAACACCGCACCGCGCATGTCGGACTCGGCATTTGGAAGGGCGCTGTCGGCGCTCGAAGCGACGACCATCACCGCGACGCGCTTCTTGGCAGAGAACAACCACGACATCGGCGTATTCGCCGAAGACGCGGCCTCGGTCATCAACCTCAGCCACGCCATCATCCGGGACATGAAGAGCGAGGCCTCGGACGGGTCGGTGGGGCGGTGCATCAACATCCAAAACGGCGGCGCGATGAACCTCGACCACGCGTTGCTCGTTCGGTGCCGCGACATCGGCCTGCTCTCCCACGGCGAGGCGGCCCGGGTCGAGGCGTCGGATCTCACCATTCGGGACACCCTCGACCAGGAGATCGATCCTCAGGGCGGCTGGGGCCTCGGCGCTCAGCACGGCGCGGTGCTGGTGCTGGATCGGGCTCACGTCGAAGGCAGCACCGAGATCGGTCTCTATGCCCACGGCCTCGAATCCATGATCGAGGCTCGGGATGTGACGGTTCGAGATACCGCCAGTGACGCCACCACGGGCGCCAAGGGCCGCGGGGTGAGCATTCAACTCGGAGCCGAGGCGGCCTTCGAGCGTTTGCTCGTCGAGGGCTCTCACGAAGAGGGCATGGTCGCCATCGGGGCGATGACCCGCATCGTGGGCAAGGACGTCACCATCCGCGATACGGCCAGCGCCGCGTGTGTCGTCGACGGTTGTGAGTCGAACGCCAGCAACCTCTCCAGCTTCGATGAGGCCGAGATCGACATCACGCGCTTCGAGTTCGACGGCGCCGAAATCTGCGGCGTCTGGCTCGACCAGGGAGGCGCCCTCGATCTCCGCCGGGGGGCCATCCGGGGAAACGCAATCGGCGCCTGCATCATCGACGACGCGTTCGACGTCACGCGCATATCCGACGACGTTCGGTACGAGGACAACGGCACCAACCTCGACTCCCCGACCTTGCCGGTTCCTACCCCCGTCGACCCCGCCGCCATCTGAGCCAGGGGGTCCGAGCCGCAGCGGGCGACGGCGTCCCCGTTTCGCGGTATGAGGCGAGCCGACGTGCCTGGGAAGAAGACGAGCGGCCGCCTCGAGGGCATCGACATGGCCCGGGCCTTCGCCGGGATCATCATGATTCAGGGGCACGCCTATGATGGTTGGGCGTCTCCCGCGGCCAAAGAGACCCTCGGCTACGCCTTCACCCGGGTCCTCGGCTCTCTGCCGCTGCCGGCGTTCCTGGTCCTCGCCGGGGCCGCGGTCGCGGTGCGCACCCACGCGGCGGCCGTGCGCGGCGAATCCGCCGGGGCCGTGCGGCGCCGGGTTGTCCGGCGCGGCCTGGAGGTCATGGGCTGGGGCTACGTCGTAAGCGCCGTCTACGCGCTCATGGATGGGCACGGCGGCCTCGATACGTTCCTGCGGGTCGACGTCTTGCACGTGATCGGTTTGTCGATCGCCGTCCTCGCCCTACTGGGGATTCGGCCTGCCTTCGGCGCAAAGGCGGCTGACGCGCCCCCTGCGCCCGCTCGCCTCGCGCTCACGGCGTCGGTCGTCGGTGTGCTCGCCACGGCGGCGTGCCCCTTCGTGAGCGGCCTTGGCGAATACGCGACGGCGCCCCTCGGCTACATCGTCGGCCTCTTCGTCGACGTCCCCGGGGTGACGCTCATGCCCTTCGTGCCGCTGGTGGCCTGGGTGTCCGTCGGTGTGCTCGCGACCCAAAGCATGCTTGCCGCTCGCGAGAGGTCCGGCGAATTGTCGCCCGCCGGCGCGCCGGCGAAGACCCTCTACCAGATGGCAGCGATCGGCCTCGCGGCGTGGTTTTTCGGGAGCCTCGCGACGGGCGCCCTCGTCGATGGCCTCGGTGACGCTTTCGGCGGCGTCCTCTCCCGGCGCCATCCGGCGGTCTGGTTCAACGTCATCGACCTCGCCGGGCGCGGCCTGGTGGTGTTCGCCGTAGGTGCTCTCGCCGCGAACCATGTGCGGGGGAGGGTGAAGGGTGCGCTGCTGCGTCTGGGCCGCGGCTCCCTCGTCGCCTACGTCTTCCACATCCCCTTCTGCTACGGGGCGCTGGGCCGCCCTGTGGCGGCCAAGCTCGACATGGTGACGAGCACCGCCCTGGTGGGGGTGCTCATCGCGGTGAGCTGGGCGGCGGTATGGCTACGGGACGCGGTACGAAGCCGGCTCGCGTCGGCCTAGCGCGGGCTCCAAGGAGCGCTCAGCGGACGCCGTGCATCCACTTCACGAGGATCGGCGATATAGCGGCGGCGAGCACAGCGGCGCCGACGGCGGTCCAGCCGATGTAGGTGAAGACGTCGAGGTAGGTGGCCAGCTTGTCATAAGATTCCAGGACCTCAGGGGAGAGGTCGCCTACGGAGCCGAGGAGGCCTGCGGCGAGCGCCTGTTCACCCGCGGCCTGACCCTCCTCACCGCCGCCGGTGGTGAACACGGCGATAATGCCGCCGATGTGGTGGGCCATGGCGCTCGAGAGGAACCAGGCGCCCATCACCATGGACACGTTGCGCTTCGGCGAGAGCTTGGTGACCATCGAGAGGCCGATCGGCGACATGCACAGCTCGCCCATGGTGTGCAGCAGGTAACCCCCAACCAGGATGAAGAGCGGCACGACGGCGGCGGCTTTGGTCACCATCACGCCGTTTGCGAGGACTTCGACTTCGCCGACCTTCGCGAGGCTGCCGCTGTAGCCCATGGCGACGAAGCCGAAGCCCAAGAGCAAGAGGCCGAGGGCGAACTTCATGGGAATGCTCGGCTCGATGCCCCGGGCGTTGAGACGCAGCCACATCATGGCGAAGAGCGGCGCGAGGAGCATGATGAACGCGGGGTTGACCGACTGAAACAGCGAGGCCTTGATCGGGCCGCGGTCGACGTTGAAGTTCGTGAAGACGGTGATCGAAGACCCGGCCTGCTCGAAGAAGGCCCAGAAGAGCGTGCTGAAGAAGAGCAGGACGATGACCACGAAGAGGCGCTCGCGGACTTCCTTTTCGTTGCGGATGGCCGTGATGAAGATGATGCCGATGACGCCGATGGCGAAGGGCGTCAGCACGTAGGTCATCAGCTCGTAGTGCCGGACCAAGAGCGCGAAGGCCCCGACCGCAGCCAATCCCCCGAGGTAGACCACATACTCCATGGGCAGCCCGGCGACCTTCTTCTTCAGGCGCTCGAGGGACGGGGGGTCGCCGTTTTCGCCGAGGCGATGCTTGCCCTGGCCGAAGACCGCGAGGCCCAGCATCATGCCCACGCCGGCGAGGCCGAAGCCCCAGAACCAGCCGTAGGTCTCTCCGATGTAGCCGCAGACGAGCGGTGCGAGCATCGCGCCGAGGTTGATGCCGATATAGAAGATGGTGAACCCGCCGTCGCGGCGGGGGTCGTTGTCCTCGTAGAGGCCGCCGACCATCGTCGAGATGTTCGGCTTGAAGAAGCCGTTGCCGATGATCAGGAAGGACAGCGCGATGTAGAGGAAGAACTCGTTCTCGATGGCCATCACGAAGTGGCCGATGGCCATCATGACCGAGCCGTACATCACGGCCTTCTTCGAACCGAGGACCTTGTCCGAGAGGATGCCGCCGATGAAGGGCGTGGCGTACACGAGGGAGCCGTAGGCCGCGTAGATGCCGAAGGCTTTGGTTTCCGCGCCCTCTTTCCCGAGGGACTCGAAGAGATCGACGGTGAGGTAGAGCGTGAGCAGGGCCCGCATCCCGTAGAACGAGAAGCGCTCCCACATCTCCGCGAAGAAGAGCATGTAGAGTTCGCGGGGCTGCTTCATCGAGTGGGTATTGGCGTCGCTCATCGATTCTCGTCGGGCTGAAAGGCGCCGGACCCTACCCCATTACGGACAGCCGGCAAGGGGCGGGGACGCCGTGAAAACCCTGTGGCTCGTCGTTCCTCGGGGGAGTAGAGAAGCCCACATGATTCGACGGATCCTACTCATGAGCATTGCCATGACCGGCTTGGCCGCCTGCGGCCACGCGCCGCCACCTCCCGTAGCCGTGGCGATGAGCTCCACGTCGATCAGCTTCATCGAGGACGTACAGCCCATCTTTGAGAGCCGCTGCGTCGTCTGTCACTCCTGTTACAACTCCCCGTGCCAGCTCAAGCTGAGCTCCTTCGAGGGCCTCGACCGCGGCGGCACCGACCAGCTCGTCTACGACTCGGCTCGCATCGACGCGGCGGAGCCGACCCGGCTCTTTGTGGATGCCCAGACCACCGACGAGTGGCGGCTGCGGGGGTTTCACAGCGTCGTCGAGAACACGGCCGAGGAGGGGCTGAACAACTCCATCATGATCCATCTGCTCGACGTTCGCATGCACGGCGGCGAGATCAGCGGCGAGTTCCACGCCGAGGCGGACGACCTCACCTGCGCGGCGGACGGAAGCGAGGTGGGCGAGTATCTGGACGACAACCCCAACGGGGGTATGCCTTTCGGTTTCCCGGCACTGGCCGAGGTCGAGTACGAGACCATCGCCGCCTGGCTCCAGCAGGGCACCCCCGGCCCCTCCGTGGCTCAGCAGCGCGCGATGACGTCGCCGTCCCCGGAGGCGGCTCTCGAGATCGCGAAGTGGGAGAGCTTCCTGAACGAGCCCGATGCGAAGCACGCCATGACGGCGCGTTACCTCTACGAGCACTACTTCCTCGCGCACCTGACCTTCGTCGCCGCGTCTCCCCTCGAGTTTTACGAGTTGGTCCGGTCGCGCACTCCGTCGGGCCGCGCCGTCGAGATCATCGCGACGACGAGGCCCTACGACGCTCCGATAGCCGAGGCGTTCTACTATCGCTTTCGCAAGATCCACTCGACCATCGTGCACAAGACCCACATCGTCGTGGAGCTCGACGACGAGCGCCTCGAGCGGCTCCGCGAGCAGTTCATCGCTACGGAGTGGCTGGAGACCCCGCATCGCATCGACCCAGACGCCCAGAGCGGTGCGGATCCCTTCGTCGTTTACGCCCAGATCCCGCCCAAGGTCCGGTACCAGTTTCTCCTGGACCACGCCGAGTACGTGATCCGCACCTTCATCAGGGGCCCCGTGTGCAAAGGGCAAATCGCCCTGAACGTGATCCGCGACCACTTCTGGGTGATGTTCCTCGACCCCGAGGCCGACGCTACCCTCGACCACCCCGAGTTCCTCGTCGCCCAGTCGGAGAACCTCCGAGTCCCGGACGAGGTCGGGAGCGACGAGCGCCTCCTGCGCCTCTTCTCCGACGGCTATCGGGACCGTGACGCCCGATACTATCGGGCCAAGGCCGAACTCTACGAGAGCCTCGACCTCCGGGGCTTCGCCCTCGAAGACATCTGGCGAGGGGAGCGCGAAAGAGATGCCCCGATGTTGACCGTCTATCGGCACTTCGATAGCGCGTCCGTACACAAGGGCGCTCTCGGCGGCCTGCCGCGCACGGCCTGGGTGATCGACTACGCGCACTTCGAACGCATCTACTATGCCCTGGTCGCGGGCTTCGACGTCTTCGGGAACGTGAGCCACCAGCTCAACGTCCGCCGTTACATGGACTACCTACGCATGGAGGGGGAGCTGAACTTCCTCCAGTTCATGCCGCGGGAGACACGGCTTCCCACCATGCGTTCCTGGTACCTCGGTGACGGGGCCTTCGACCACGTCGAGCACGAACGCACCTTCACCGGCCGCGGCACTCAGGTGGTCTTCGAGACCGACGAGCCCGTGCGGGAGTTCATCGAACGGGTTGTCGACGAGCACCTGCTCCCGGCCACGGGCATCGCCTTCGACGACATCAACTTCCGGCGCGCGGGAGTCTCAGCGCCGGCGATGCCGACGGAATTCAACTCGCGCGAGGACCTCCTCACCGGCTTCCGTGCTCTGACGGCCCCGGGGACGGGGTTCATCCGCCACCTGAGCCTCCAAGGTCTCAACGTCATCTATCTGCGCGTCCGTGACGATGACGGCGATCACTTCGCATCCATCGTCATCAACCGCTGGCACGACAACGTCAACTCGGTCTTCGGCGAGGACGATCGCCTCGAACCTACGCGCGACACCATCGACTTCATTCGCGGGTACGTCGGGTCTTACCCGAACTACTTCTTCGACGTCGACATCGGTGACTTGCCCGACTTCTTCGACATGATGGAGAACTTCGACGGCACCGACCCCTACATCGCCAAGCTTCGCCGCTACGGGATCAACCGCGCCGACCCTCGCTTCTGGGAGGCCTACGACGAGCACCAGCGACAATTCGAAGAGGCCGACCCGGTCCAGGCCGGTCTCTTCGATCTCAATCGCTACTACGCCACCGTCCACGAGCCCGCGAACTGACCACGTCGACCGCGCGCTCGACGCGCGCGGCACGGCGAGGGCTCGCAGCTCAGCCCTTGACGCCGAGGACTCGGTCGAGGAGCGCGCGATCGCCCTGGACCGAGGTGCGCTGGAGGTAGAAGCTCAGCCCGCGCTCGCCGCCGAGCTCTTCGCCGCCGCCGGCGCGGCCGGGGCCGCCGTGCACGCAGCTCGGCAAGACCATTCCCGGTGAGATCGCCTGGTCGGCGACCTTCTTGCTGCCGGCGAGGACGCGTCCGCTGTGGGGGGCGAGGCCGAGGATCCACTCACCGAGGGCCTTCTTGTCGTCGCAGTAGCAGCTCGCGACGAGGCCGCCTTCTCCCCGGGCGACGAGGGACACCGCCTCGTCGAGGGAGCCGTAAGGCATGATCGTCGAGACCGGCCCGAACACCTCGAGCTCGTGGACCAGGGTCGACTCGCCGGGGGCGTCGTTGCGCAGGAGGACCGGGCCGACGAAACACCCCTTGGTGGCGTCGGCGTCGATGAGCTCGACCTCGTCCGGGTTGCCCCAGACGACCTTGCAGCCGCTCTCGATGAGCTTGGCCATGCCGGCGCGCACGTCGCGATGCTGCTGCTCATTGGAGAGGGGGCCCATGCGCACCTCGTCGAGGTGGGGGTTGCCG